>Ga0074198_1000870_pt1 | contig 25256 bp, 26 predicted proteins | sample EPASupsiteSAE323_FD_64527 | JGI IMG/M metagenome (GOLD analysis project Ga0074198, IMG submission 64527) | Bioremediated contaminated groundwater from EPA Superfund site, New Mexico - Sample SAE3-23 | ecosystem: Environmental > Aquatic > Deep subsurface > Groundwater > Contaminated ...
ATGCTTATCTCTCTATCAATAACCGGCTTGATCCATCTTAGCCGCTCCGCGGCTATATTTTCGGCCATGGTTTTCATGTCCCCAGCTTATCGAAAAAGGTGCAAAATGTCCGTACACATTACCTATATCTATTGACGGTTTGCGCGTTATCTGTTAAAGATTCGGCAGATGCTCAAAGCGACTTATGCCGCTTGGGCGTAGGTTCTTTGGGGATCTTTTAAAAGGTGATAGTCTTGACTGATCAAGAAACTGGCAAGAAAAGCGTAAATTTTTCGATAGATTGGATAATGGTGGTCCTATTGGTTTTAAGAAAAGCCGCGGATCAGCCCAACCAAATTCTTCTAGGTATCGATAAAAGACAGCCGCCGATGGGTGAAATAATAATGCCCGATTGGGAAGCGGCAAGCAGCCCGGGAAAAATATTGGCAATCGAAAATCTATGCGAGATAGCGGCGCGCCGGATACTAAAAGATTATTACGGTCTTGAAATCGACGCCAACGCTCGTTTGGGCGCAAGTAATTTTATTGATCCGGAATATGCCAACGTCAATGGTGGTCCGGTTTGCTTTTATCCCGTGCTGATATCTTTTGATGATTGCCGCATAACTCAGGATGGCCAGGTTTGGGGGGAAGCATGGAAAATAGCCAGCGGCACGGAAGCAAGTTCCGGCATGCAATGGGAGGTGTTCCGCAGGGGGGTTCGCCGCTGCGAAGAGCACTTTAGTCCCGCAGATTAGCATCCCCATGTTAATCTTTTTCCTTTTATAAACGTAAAAATTTATTTTATTGCTTAAATCTTTTAAATGGGGTAGAGTGAAACCACGAAAAACTTTAACTTTTAACAATTGATTTTGATCTGGATTGGTTATTTTATTCGGATTCGCGGTTGAAAGTTAATGGCTAAAGTTAAATCTATGAAAATCGGCATTGATCTTGGCACCAGGAATTCCTTGGTATTTATTCCCAAAAAAGGTGTGGTCCTGCAGGAACCGTCGGTAGTCGCGGTTGATTTGGACGAGAACAAAATTCTGGCGGTGGGGGGCGCCGCCAACGAAATGATCGGCCGCACTCCCGATACCATCCGGGTCTACCGGCCCATGAAAGACGGCGTGATCGCCGATTTTGTTGTTACGCAGGCCATGATCCGCTATTTTATCCATAAAGTTTCGGGGAAATTCCATTTTTTCAAGCCCGAGTTGGTCATCAGCGTACCCGCGGGTATTACCTCCACCGAGCGCCGCGCGGTGATCGAAGCGGGGATGAATGCGGGGGCGAAAGCGGTTTATCTCTGTAAAGAACCTATCCTTTCAGCGATCGGCGCGGGTATTCCCATCCATTCCTGCTCGGGTAATATGATCGTGGATATCGGCGGTGGTACTACCGAAGTGGCCATTATTTCCTTGGGTGGTATTGTCAATTTTCAGTCCTTGCGCGTGGCCGGCGACAAGATGGACGCGGCCATTGCCGATTACGTGAAGCGCAAGCATAATTTGGCGATCGGCGACCAGACCACCGAAGATATTAAGATAAATATCGGCACCGCGGTTCCCGAAAAAGAACCCAAAGTGCTCGATATCCGCGGGCGCGATTTGGTAACTGGGCTGCCGCGTAATGTCAAGATCAATTCCAACGAGGTTTGCGAGGCGGTGCAGGATTCACTGGCCGAGATAATGCAAACCATAAAGGCGGTATTGCGCGATACGCCGCCCGAACTATCGGCCGATATTATGGATAAAGGCATGGTGCTTGCCGGCGGTTCGAGTCTTCTGGCCAACCTATCCGACATGGTTACCAATTCCATCGGTGTACCGTGCAGTGTTGCCGAGAACGCCCTGCTGTGCGTGGCCAAAGGCACCGGCGCCGTTTTGGAAAATCTCGATTTCTACAAGAAATCCATCATGACCAAAAAATAGCCACTTGGTTTTTAAGGAATTTTTACGCCGCTCGCATTAAAGTAATTCCGTTTAACGGTTTGCTTATGGTTATTGGCCATCAAAAACAACTCGAATTTCTGGCGCGGGCAAAAGAATCCGGCCGTCTGGGGCACGCGTATATTTTTAGCGGTCCGGATAAAGTGGGTAAAAAAACCGCCGCCCTCGAGTGGCTTTCGGGCATGCTGGGAATAAAAATAACGCCGCAAAGCGCGCATCCTGATTTTGTGTTTGTTGCGCCGCTTGTCGATCCCAAAACCGGCCAGCCTGCCGGCGAAATTACGGTGGGGCAGATCCGCGAACTCATCAAAAGGCTGTCACTCACCGCTTCAATGGCAAAATATAAAGCGGCGGTGATCGACGACGCGCACTTGATGAATGTTGAAGCCCAAAACTGCCTTTTAAAAACTTTGGAAGAACCTCCCGGAAACGCGTTGATCATCCTTGTCGCCCGCGATTCCCGCCGCCTTTTAGCCACGATCCGCTCGCGCTGCGAGATCGTTAAATTCGGATTTGTGGCCGTAAAGGAAATGAATGAATTTGCTGCGCGCATCGGCAATGGTTTTGAAGAGAATAAAACCAAGGAAGCCGCCGCGGCCTCTTTCGGCCGTCCCGGACGCCTGGCGCTTTTCATTGCCGATGAAGATAATCTGTTAAGGTGGCGCCAAAGCGAAAAGGAGTTTGCCGCGGTAGTTGATGCCGAGCTTCCCGAAAAATTCAACTACGCCAAAAAAATTACCGATGACGAAAATTCCGATATCGGCGAGATCATTGAAATTTGGCAATTTCATTTCCGCAACCGTCTGCTCGAATCGCTGGCCGCCGCGCAAATCAAGGAAGTATCCAAAACCGATCCGGCAAAAAACCAATTTGTGTTTTCCAAGCTCAAAGAGCCGCGCTTTACTCCGGAAAAAATTGCCGTAATCTTAAACAAAATCCACGATCTGAGCGTGGTTTTACAAACAACGAATGCCAGTCCGCGCCTGGCCATCGAGAATTTCATGCTTGATTTATAAAAAGATCAAGCGGCGAGATTGGATTAGGCTTGCGCTCCAATATCGCCGCAAAGGATAATTTCAATTCAGATTGAATCTCCTGGAATCAACCTCTTCGCTGGTTTCGTTTTTCAATGAAACATACCAGCCGTTTTCGAATCCTTCCGGTGCCGTGATATAGAGCTCGCTGTTGTGTGCGATCTTAATACCTTGAATTTTTGTCGGACTGTCTATTATTGGAATTTTTGTTTGATCCCAAAACAGCAGCGACCCGGTAAAATTACTGGCACCGGTATTCTCCAGCCAAAGAAGATTTTCATCCTCAAAATAGCTGCCAATCGATACATTACTTTCATTTTTTTCGATTCCGGCCGCGCATGTGGCCAAAATAATAAAACCGAAAAAAAATATCGACAAATAACTGCTTTTATCTTTCATGACACAACCCGCCCCACGAATGGGCTACGGTCCACAAACCATTTTGTTCCTCGACTAGATACGACATTGCCCCCGGAAGAGGATATCTGAACAGGGATACCGTCTTGGGAACGACCAATTTTCTTATAATAATATCGCCCCTTTTGCGCGCATCGTCGTTCCAAACGCCGTCCCACGCTGTGATTAATGCGTATGCCGACGGATATTGTCCAAAATATTTCTCACCGTCAAATACAAGATCGTTCCCTTCCATCCTAATCATGCTTTCGTCGGTGCCGGTGGCGCTTGCCATAGAAATCAAGGCAAGCGCTAAAACAAGCCATATAAAGAACGGTCGCATAAAAAAATTATAAAATTAATTATTGATTAAGTCAAGATTAACAACGCTTTAAATTCTGCTAATATATAAACAGAGCGGAATGCCGTTTTTTTGCTTGTCCGCTTGATTAACTTAATCAGCTTACCAGCTGTTCTATATGGAATATAAAGACGTTATCAAAAAAATTCAGCCCGAATTTGACAAAGCGATTGCTTACTTGGACCGGGAATTGGTTAAGATCCATACCGGCCGGGCGAGTTCCAATATTATCGAAGACCTGGTCGTGGAATGCTTTGACCAGAGGTTTCCGTTAAAACAATTGGCCATGATCTCAGTGCCCGAACCGCGCCAGATCGTAGTCCAGCCTTGGGATAAGTCCTATTTCGAACCCATTCAAAAAGCCATCGAAGCCTCGCAGCTGGGGTTGTCAGCGTCTCCCGAAGGCAGTGTGTTGCGCATCGTCATGCCCGATCTTACCAGCGAATACCGGCAAAGTCTTGTGAAAGTGATCGCCAAAATCCAGGAAGACACCCGCCAGGCCCTCCGCCGCAGCCGCGACGACGCCTGGTCGCAGGTACAGCGGCTCGAACGCGAAGGCGAGATCCGCGAAGACGATAAATTTAAGGCTAAAGAAGAATTGCAAAAACTTATCGATTCCTACGGCAAGAAGATCGAAGAGGCTGGCGAGCGCAAGAAAAAAGAAATTGCCGAATAACCCACGATTTACGGATCGCGATTTACGATTTACGGTTAAACCCGATACCGATCGAAATTAATTCATAAATCTTAAATCTTAAATCATAAATCTGCATATTAATGCTTTTCACAATTCTTCTGGTTATTTTTAGTTTGCTGGCCTTAATAACTCTGCACGAGCTGGGACATTTTTTGTTTGCCCGCAAATTCGGCGTGAAAGTTGAAGAGTTCGGGATTGGCTTGCCGCCGCGGATCTGGGGGAAAAAGAGAGGCGACACTATTTATTCGATAAATCTCATTCCATTTGGCGCGTTCGTGAAGATCTATGGAGAAGATGGCGGCAGCGAGAGCGACTCTAAAAGCTTCACTTCCAAGCCCATCTGGCAGCGCGCGATCATTATTGCCGCGGGGGTGATTTCATTCTGGCTGGTGGCAGTCGCGATCTATAGTTTTGTTTTCTTGACGGGCGCCATTGAGCAGATCGATGATAATGATTCCGCCGATAACGCCAAAGTGCTGGTGGTTTCGGTCCTGCCGGAATCTCCGGCTGCCGCCGCGGGATTGCAAATGGGTGATATTATCAAAAGCGTTCGTCTTAAATCAGGCGGTGATACGGTAAATATTGATAAGGTTGGCCAAATGCAAGAACTTGCCGACAAGTATAAAGACCAGGAGATCGTTCTGGGCATCGATCGGGCCAATAATGCGGCCGAAACCTCGGTTACGCCGCACGCGAATCCATCCGATGGCAAAGGTGTTATCGGGATCATGCTTATGCGGTCGGCGCAAAAAAAATATGTTTGGTATGAAGCGGTTGGCAACGGCTTTAGGGCCACCTGGAATATGACGATTGGAGTTTTTGAAGGTTGGGGCGAAATTATCGGCCGCTTGGTCAAAAAGGAAGGGATGCCTCAAGGAGCCCAGGTGGTGGGGCCCATCGGGATCATGGATATGATGGTTAAGCAGGCCCAGATGGGTGCCGGATATTATTTGCAATTTTTGGCGATGCTTTCGGTCTATTTGGCGGTGTTCAACGCGTTGCCGATACCGGCATTGGACGGCGGCCGGCTGGTTTTTTTGCTGGTCGAAGCGCTCCGCCGCAAACCCGCCCCGCTCAACGTTGAGCAGAACCTCAACGGCGCATTCTTTTTGATCTTGATCGGTTTGGCATTGATAATTACGGCGCAGGACATTTGGCGCATTGTGCATAGCCTGTTCTAATGAGCAAATAATATTCCAGAAGTATGAAACAATCGCAAATTTTTACCAAAACCCAGAAAGATATTTCCGAGGACGAAACCAGCGCCGGTACCCGGTTTCTTTTACGCGCGGGATTTATCGACAAGGCCGCGGCCGGCGTGTACACGCTTTTGCCGCTTGGTTTTCGCGTGATCCAAAAAATTGAAAAAATAATTTCCGATTCCATGGATGGCTTGGGCGCGCAGCGGGTAGTGATGCCCGCCCTGGTTCCCAAAAAAAATTGGGAGGCAACCGGCCGCTGGACCGGGCTGGATGTGTTGTTCAAGCTGAAAGGCAAAGGCGGGGACGAATATGGCTTGGGCGCCACCTTGGAGGAAATGGTTACGCCCATCGCGCAAAAACACGCTTTCTCGTATCGCGATTTTCCTTTTGGCATCTATCAGATCCAGACAAAATTCCGCGACGAATTGCGCGCCAAATCCGGATTGCTGCGCGGCCGGGAATTCCTGATGAAAGACCTTTATTCGTTCCATGTGGACCAAAAAGATTGCGACGAATATTACGAGCGGGTAAAAGAAGCTTACTTTGGGATTTTCAAATCGGCGGGGATCGTGCATAACACTTATTTGACCCTCGCCAGCGGCGGCACTTTCTCAAAATTCTCGCACGAGTTCCAGACTGTTACCGAAGCCGGCGAAGATACGATATTTGTTTGCGATAATTGCGGATTTACGATCAACCGCGAAATAAAAGAAGAATATCCCCAATGTCCCGAATGCGGCGGCACCGGATTCGATAGTAAGAAAGCTATCGAGATCGGCAATATTTTCAAGCTGGGAACCAAATACAGCGCCGCTTTCGGTTTTGAAGTTGCGGGTGTTGACCAAAACCGGTTGCCGGTGATAATGTGCTGTTACGGCATCGGTTTAACCCGATTGATGGGTACGGTGGCCGAGATCAGCCGCGATGATAACGGCTTGATCTGGCCCGATCTGATCGCGCCTTACCTGGTGCATTTATTGGAATTGGAAGCTAAAGATGCGCAAGTCGATTGCCAAATAAAAGAGGCCGGCCAAATTATATACCAAAAATTGCAGGCGCGAGGCATCGATATTCTGCACGACGATCGCCGGCAAAAGACCGCCGGGGAAAAATTCAAGGACGCCGACTTGATGGGGATACCTTGGCGCGCGGTCATCAGCCAGAAAACTTTAGATAAAAATTGCGTCGAGATCAAAAAACGCGACTCGAAAGAATCCAAAATGGTTGGATTGGATGAATTCTGCGAAATGAAATTTAACGCTACGGCGAATTAAAATGAATTTTTGGAAAAATTTCACAAAACTTTTTTCGGAAGACATGGCCATTGATCTTGGCACGGCCAACTCCGTGGTTTATGTCCAGGACCGGGGAATTGTTATTTTTGAACCCTCGGTGGTCGCGGTCAATCAAAAAACCGGCCAGATTCTGGCGGTAGGGGAGGAGGCAAAAAAAATGGTTGGCCGTACGCCGTCGCACATTACCGCGGTGCGGCCCTTGCGGTCGGGAGTTATTTCCGATTTCGAAGTTACCGAGCAAATGTTGCGCTACTTCATAGAAAAAGCGCGCAAACGCCGGTTATTGTTCAATATGCGCCCGCGGGTGATCGTGGGTGTGCCGGTTGGGGTAACCGAGGTAGAAAAAAAAGCCGTGCTCGACGCCGGCAAATCGGCCGGTGCGCGAGAAGTTTTTTTGATCGAAGAGCCGATGGCGTCGGCCATTGGCATCCGCTTGCCGGTGCAAGAGGCGCAGGGGAGCTTTGTGGTTGATCTGGGCGGCGGCACCACCGAGATCGCGGTGATCTCTCTTGGGGGTATTGTGCTCGGGAAAAGCTTGCGCGTGGCCGGCGATAAGCTTTGCGAGGATATTGTCCAGTTTGTCCAGGAAGAGTATAAGCTTTTGATCGGCGAACGGATGGCCGAAAACATCAAGATCGGCATCGGCCTGGCATATGCCGCCGAAAGCCAGCCGGCACCCAAGGGGGCGGCGGCCAAAAAAGAAAAACCTGCCAAGCGCGATTTCAAGATGCGCGGCCGCAATTTGGTTACCGGCCTGCCCGAAGAGATCGTGATTTCCGAAGACGAGATCCGCCGGGCCATTGAAAAATCGGTGCGCCAGATTGTCAACGAGATCAAGATGGCTATCGAAGAAACTCCGCCGGAACTGATCGCCGATATCATGCACAACGGCATCTACCTTTGCGGCGGCGGCAGCCAGCTGCGCGGCCTGGATGAGCTGATTGCCAAGGAAACCCGCATGCCGGTCAAGACCGTAGAAGATCCCAAGACCAGCGTGGTGCGCGGCGCGGGCATGGTGCTCGAAAATCTCGACAAATTAAAGGAAGTGCTTATTGAAACCAAAGAACTCGAACCGCCCAAGTAATATTTAGCTAGCAACGGGCGGCGAGTATTGGAAAAACCCAAATTTCGAATATATAAGATCAAAACCCCCGGAGGCCAATCGGCCGCCGGGGGAGTTATTTACAATGATCGATCCGGACGCTTTAGTTGCCCGGATCTAGTTTTGTCAGAAATTGATAATTCATTGATTCACGCCCGGCATCAAATTCCAAATGATAGCTTCCAGTTGTATGGCTTGGGTTATTTCGTTTAGAATTATCAAATTTTGACACTTTAAGCGGCTATTTGCCAATAAATCGCCCCGCTCGGCCGGTTGGCGAGCGGGGGCGTTTGTTTTAAAAAAGGATTGCAAAGATCAACTTCCTTCGCCGCACCTTATTCTTATCAATGGTTGGGGCTGGGTTGGTTGGCCTTCGCCTGAACTCTCGTCGCTGTACCCCGTATCTGGGGCTGTTGGTTGTGCATTCCATGTGGTCATGATTCCCTCCAACCAATACTTAGCAAATTTTAAATAGGATTGCAATTTTTTAAGCAATAAATAAAATAAAAGTCAAGGTTAACATAACACCAAAATTGGGTTATAGTGTAATTGCAGGTTTTATGGCAAAATTTTAAAATTCTAAATTAAAATATTAATTATCCCGCCGGGGAGCGGGACGCAATAATATGCTTTCCAAGGAAGAAACGCAGCACATCGCCGATCTGGCCCGATTGGGATTAAGCGACCAGGAGATCGCCGAATACCAGAAAGACCTTTCCGGTATTTTGGATTATATCGACAAATTAAGGGCCGCCGATACCGAAGGCGCCCGGATTTTTACCCATTCCATCGAAATTAATAACGTAATGCGGAGCGATGTTAAAGAGCAAAGGAGCAGGGAAGATCTGGAAAAACTGCGCAAACAAATGCCGCAAACCAAAGATAACTACTTAAAAGTAAAAGCGATTTTCTAGTAAAATAATTCAGCCATCATGGAACTAACCGACTTAACAATCAAACAGGCAGGCGCGGGTCTTTCCGAAAAAAAATTTTCCGCGGCCGAACTTGCCGATGCGTATCTGGATAAGATCGAAAACGAAAACGAAAAAATTTTCGCTTTTTTAGGTATTGATCGCGGCGGCGCCCTGGACCAGGCGAAAACCGTTGACGAAAAAATAAAAAAGGGGGAGGCCCTGCCTCCGCTTGCCGGCATTCCCATGGCCATAAAAGACAATCTTATGGTTGATGGCATGCGGTGCACTTCCGGGTCGAAAATTTTGGAAAATTACATTGCCCCCTACGACGCCACAGTGGTCAAAAAACTTAAGCAAAATTTCGCGGTCATTTTGGGAAAAACCAATATGGACGAATTTGCCATGGGCAGCTCCACCGAGACTTCAGCTTTTGGCCCGACACGGAATCCGCGCGATCCCGAGAGGGTGCCGGGCGGTAGTTCCGGCGGTTCGGCCGCGGCGGTTGCGGGAAACCTTTGCGTGGCCGCGCTCGGGTCGGATACTGGCGGGTCCATCCGCCAGCCCGCGTGTTTCTGCGGTGTGGTGGGATTGAAGCCCACTTACGGCGCGGTTTCCCGCTACGGGTGCACCGCTTACGCGTCTTCGCTTGACCAGATCGGTCCCTTGGCCAAAACTGTTGCCGACGCGCAGACAGTTTTTGAAGCGATCCGGGGTGCCGATCCTATGGACGGTACCGCGGTTGATTTCCAGGGCAGGTCCGAAGAAAAAAATAAATACCGTATCGGCATCCCAAAAGAATATTTTATCGAAGGCATTGATCCGCAGATCGAGGCGGCGGTCAAGAAGCGTTTGGCCGAATTCGAGAAACAAGGAAATGAACTGGTTGAGGTTAGTTTGCCGCACGCCGAATACGCCCTGGCTTGCTACTATATTATTGCCACTTCCGAGGCCAGTGCCAATTTGGCGCGGTTCGATGGTGTCCGTTACGGCTTCTCGCACCAGGATGCCAAAGATCTTGCCGATATTTATTCCCAAAGCCGGGGCCGGGGATTTGGCTCCGAAGTCCGCCGCCGCATCATGCTGGGGACATACGTGCTCTCCGCGGGCTATTACGACGCCTATTATGTGCGCGCGCAAAAAGTGCGCTCGCTCATTAAACGCGATTTTGACCGGGCGTTTGAAATCGTCGACGCGATCGTTGCGCCGGTGTCGCCCGTGCTGCCGTTCAAGATCGGCCAGATTGTTGACGATCCTTTGCAGATGTATCTTGCCGACATCTTTACCATTTCAATAAACCTTGCCGGCGTGCCTTCGCTGGCGCTGCCTTGCGGCATGGCCGGCAATTTGCCGGTTGGCCTCCAGGTGATCGGCAAGCATTTCGACGAATCGGTGTTGTTTTCGATCGGCCGGTCGTTGGAGGCAATTGCTTGATTTAAATACCCATGCAGATCAATTCCGCGGATATTGAAAACATATTGTTTCCGGAAATGACCGGATGGCTCCTATGGGCCAAGATCTTTTTCATTCTTTTTGATCTGGGCGTGATCGCGTTCATTGTTTATGTTTGGACTACGACCATTTACTTGAAAAGATTGTTCTTGATCGATGTGATCGAGTTTTTCACCTACCGCGCCTACGGGACGCGGCTGATCGACAAGGAATGGAACCTGATCAAAAAACGGCTGCTTACTAAAAACGAAGAACAATTCAAATTTGCGGTGATCGAGGCCGATTATCTGCTTAACGATGTTTTGACCCGCATAAACTTCGAAGGAAAAACCTTGGGCGAGAAGCTCGATAAGGCCCAGGCATCAAGATTTTCGGACTTGGAATCCCTGAAAAAAGCGGACCAGCTTTACGAAACCATATCCCATGATGCGAAAACGATCATTGATTATCAGCAAGCGAAGACCGCGATTTTAGCTTTTGAACGGGCCCTGCGGGATGTTTCGGCGTTCGTTGCAAAATAAGGCCACCCCTGGTTGACGGGAAGGTGAAATTAAGTTACTATTAACAGGTAATCCGCGTTTTACGCGAAAACCCTGCGGGGTAGAGAAGTAGTATCTCACCAGTCTCATAAGCTGGAGGCCCTGGTGCAATTCCAGGCCCCGCGACAAATTTGCGCAGCAAATTTTCCTACTGACGAAATACTCACACTAACTACTGTGCGTATTTTGAAAATAGGATTTGTTAAGGATTTAGCTTCCGCCGGCGTAGCTCAGTGGCAGAGCGAGGTCTTCATAAGGCCGAGGTCGCTGGTTCGAATCCAGCCGTCGGCACAAGCGGCGTTGAAGATCGGATTGGTTTGCAAAAAATTTCGAGATTGACGAAAACAGTTTTATCTGCAAATATAATCTGTGTTGATTTTCTTTTAACAGCCGGCGATCGGCTATCGAGTATAAAAAATCTGGGCTCGTAGTGTAACCTGGTTATCACGTCTCCCTGTCACGGAGAAGATTACGGGTTCAAATCCCGTCGGGCCCGCATCGTTTCCAAAAGTCGCCCAACCGGCGGCTTTTTGGTATGATCAAAAACACGCGACCAATACGCCTTTCATTTATTGATACGCCACGATTATATGCAAACACAAAAGCAAATTTTAATTACCGCCGGCTCGGTTTGGGTTCCCATCGACCGGGTGCGGGTGATCACCAATATTTTTACCGGCAACACCGGTCTTGCCATTGCCTTGGAAGCCGCCCGCCGGGGATTTGCGGTCACGCTTTTGCTGGGGCCGGGCGGCGCCAAAATTCCCGCCTCGTGGCCCGATAATTTAAAGATCATCAACTTTAAGTATTACGACGAGTTGTATAATTTGACGAAAGAACATGTCGCGTCGGGAAAAATGTCGGCGTTGGTGCATACTGCCGCGGTCCCGGATTATGTTCCTACCGAGGTGTTTGATGGAAAGATAAAATCCGGGCAGGAAAATTTATCGATTTCTTTTAAACCCACGGTCAAAATTGTCGACCAGGTCAAAATTTGGGATCCGCAAATTTTTTTGGTTAAATTTAAATTGGAAGTCGGTCTTGGAGTTGCCGAGTTATTCGCCAAAGCGGGCGAAAGCATGAGCCATTCGCGCGCTGACCTGATCGTTGCCAACGACCTCTCCGGCTACCAGGCGCGCAAAGCCTTCATCATCGATCCGGCCGGTAACATGGTCGAATGCCTTGGTAACGAAAATATTTCGGCGAATCTGGTTGATATTATAAGTAAAAAAATGGGGTTAACCCCATGTGAATAATTATCCAATTGTTTCGTGTTAATTATCGGGATACTTTGGGGCTTCACTCCGGATAGTATGATGATTAAATGAATAATAAATCAAAAATGGAAACAAACAACGGCAACGAACCGCCGCAACGAACGCCCTTCGGTATTGCATTGATAATTTTGATCCTGGTTTTTTGGATCATTGGATCTTTATTTTCGATATTTTCCAGCCCGCATTATTTTGACATCTCCCGGTCCGGCGGTAATTACATTTTGATTGATATCACCCAGATCGTCTGCCCGGCCGCGGTCATCTACGGATTTTTAATGCGGCGGAATTGGTCAAGGTTATTGTTCATTTTCGCGGCTTTCATCCAATCGGTTGTTGGTTTTGCGGAATTGCAGGATATCATCAAAGATATTGATTTAAGTAAATATAATGCCGAAGAGCTTGGATATGCCGCGGAATATTTCTTGCTGGTAAAAACGCTGTACATCGTGATCTTCGCGGCCGCGATCATTTATATCTTCCGCAAAAAACCGTATTTCAACGGCCAAGGAAAAAACGCGGCGGCAAAACCGCCGGGGCAAAATTGACATCCCGGAAATTATGTGCTTGAAATAGCTATTAATAAATTTCTGCATTCACCAATTAAAATGGCCAAATTATTTTCTTTATCCGATGTTGAACTGAAAGTTAAGGCGTCATATTTGAGAAAAACCGGCCTTATTATAGGTTCGGTCAGCCTGGTTGCGTTCGTTGCCGTTGTTTTTCTGCTTAACGCGTTGCGTAATTTCGAGATCTTGGATATGGCTCCGGTCGCTTTTGCCCTTTTCGCGTTTTTGGTCGCGTGCGGCTGGTGGTTTGTCGCCGGCGTGTATTTTTATCTGTCGGCTTTTTTTGCCAGTATGCTTTACGGCGCAAAAACGCCGTTGCGGAGGATCGCGATCTTGTCATGCGCCGGGGTCTTTGTTCTGGTGCTTCCAATGCTTGGGGTGATGCTTTCGGTTGCGCTCATGGCGGTTGGGGGATCCTTGGGTTCGCTCGACTAGCCCGGCAATCCAAAACTAACCAAATTGACATTAAAAGGCCGCCTTGCCGGCGGCTTTATTAATCTGGCAGAATACCCCGTCGGCTTTGCCGCAGGGATAAATTTCAGCCCGGAGCGAAGCGAAGGATTAACAAACTTTTCCGATCGCGGAGCGGAGGAATATCTCGGGGCTCTGCCCCGGGGTAGTTTATGTAATTTTAATTAAATAAGCTTAATAATAAAAAAATTTTCCCGGCGGATTAACTGATCAAAACAACCCGGCCGGGAGTTCATCTGTGCCTATTACGCCGTAATCGAAGGAAGCGTCAGGGATTATGTCTCGTATGGTGTTTTCGGGCCACAAGCCGATAACATAGAGCCTGCTTTCTTTGCATGCGATTCCGTTGCAGAAAGGCAATCCTTCGAAAAGAGCAGTTATCGTTTCATCTTTCCAGCCCCGCTTCCTGGTGAGTACGACAATACCATCCTTGGGCGGTATCTCTTTTTTCCTGCGCCCTGTTTTTCTTGTTCCGCGGGGGATCGGTCCGGGTGGTTCTTCTCCTGCCATCAAGTTTCTTGGCAAAAATTTGCCTCCTTAAAAAACATAATATAGGAATCTTTAATAAATCGCAAGCAGGCTTCCCACGGTGCCCTTTTGCTTTTTCATTGACTTTTAAGGTGGTTTATCTTTAAATATTAATTAAGAAAACGATCATGAGGGCGCGGGGCCGTTTTTTAAAAAATGTACCGTCCGCGAGGCGGCGGGAAAAGGGGGGAGACCTCCTTGTTTTGTTAATTGCCATTTTTGTTTTTTGGCGCGGTACGTACAAATTATTTAAATATAAGCCTAACATCGGCTTGCCCGTTTTGGCAGCGTCTGTCCAAACCGGTAATTTTAAAAAACATGAAAAACAAATCAGTATTTTCAATGATCTTGTTCGCGGCGGCCCTTTTTTTAGCTCCTAATGTTTTGGCGGCGAACATTTGTTCCGATAGCCTGTCGGGTAGTCCGAGCGTTTACGAAAAGGAATTATGCGCCGATGCCGGCGGCGCCATGCTTTGCGGCAATGGCTGGTGCCGCTGCAATTGCGGCCAGTCATGCGGTGATCTCAATGTCAGTGCCGGTGTGGATAAATATCTTTACGACCGCGGCGGGAGCGTTCGCTTGGATGGTACCGTGAACGGCAATTACGATAGTCTCTCCTGGTCGTGCACCGGCGGCAGTCTTTCTTCCTACAGCGTTACCGATCCGTTATGGCGGCCATCGCTCGATCAAGATTATTATGACAGCAATCGGCTTGGCTACGACCGCACTTTCACCTGCACCCTGACCGCAAAAAATAAATGCGGTTCCGATTCCGACAGTATTAAGATCTACGCGGACTACCCGGAAAAGGATTTTAAAGTTGCCCTGATCGCGCGGCCCAAATCCGACTGTGCCCCCTTGGACAATGTGGATCTGGTCGCCACCGTGACCAACTACGGCAGCAGCCGCGGCGACTTCACCTACTACTTCGATTGTGAAAACGACGGCAGCTGGGATAAGATCGTCTCCGATGATTCCGCCGATTACACCGCAAGCGACCTTTGCGACTACCGCAATCCCGGTCCCTATACCGCGCGCGTCAAAGTAACCCGCGGCGGCCGCGAAGCTGTCGACACCGAGATCGTGAAATCCGAAGCCTGCAACATTCCGCAACAATTGGGTCGGGTGAGTATTACTAAGACCGTAGCTAATTTAACTCAGAACAGTGGCTACCAAGGCACGGTCTCGGCCAATCCTTTAGACACCGTCAGTTACAAGATCGTCGTTACCGGAGTTTCGGGAACCACCGACAATGTCTGGGTGGGGGATACAATCCCGAACGGCATTACCAATGTACGTGATATCCAAATTGACGGCCAGCCTGCTGGCGGTACTTTGGGTTACCTGGGATTGGGTGCTTTCCGTTCCGGCCAGATCAAGGTCATTACTTACACCGGTACCGTGGCCAACGCTTCGAATTTTACCTTGGGCCAGACCGCTCTTGCTAATGTAGCCACTGTCCATGCCGGCAGTGACGCCGCCGAATCCCGCGCCGCGGTGCAGGTTTTGCGCCGGGCCGTGCAGGGGGCGACCACCGTTTCCACGGGCTTGGGTTCCGACATGATCGCGGGCTTGGGCATTGCCCTGGCGGGCGCAGTCTTTTGCCTGGTGTGGTTGCTGGCGGCAAAAAAGAGCAAAAAATTCGTGGCGGGATAAATACCAAAGAAAATTTAACAAATTGCCATTTTTTAAACCCCCTTCCTAACCAAGGGGGTTTGGGTTGACTTTTGAGCCATTTTATACTTAAATGTACCCAAGAAATCGCGGGTTGGTCGGCGCAAAAACCGCGTTTTAACAACTTCGCGCCGCTTAAAGCGGCCGCAAACCGGGGGGAAAAGCCCCTTTGTTTTTTGATTGCCCAAAAGCTGTATATTGACAAATAATGAAATAACTGATATAATATAAAGTCAAGAATAATTAATAAATAATTTACCCAAAACAACCTATGTGTAAATCAATCAAATTGTTTTTAATGTTTGGCGCGGCAATGGTTTTTTCCGCGGCTTTCGCTGTTCAAGTTAACGCGCAAGCGGCTTCCGGTTGCGTGACCGGCAGTTGGGCTAATATCGCGGGGAACGGCACCGATGCCAAACTGAATGTGACCAATAAGGCCAACTGCGGTGCCAAGCAGGTAAGCTTGTGTTCTTACCGGATGTACATCAAAAGCCCGAACCCCGGCTGGTTAAGCACCCAGACTTTATACGATTCGCAGGTGATCACTTTGCAACCGGGCCAGACCATGACCATGACGGTAAAAACCGACAAATGTCTTAACCAGGTTGATGCCTACGAAGGACCTTGCGTTAATCCTTTTCCCAGCGATAATACTTCGGTGCCATATATTTTCATCGGTCGCTTTACTGAATACACCGAAACCGTCTGTGCCAAGTGCACCGATGAATGCAATATCAAGGATCAGATGTGCGATGGTAACGGTTACAAGACTTGTGTGATGGGTGGCAATGGTTGCACTAAATGGCAGCATAGCGATTGCGCTTCCGGCCAAATTTGCAGCAACGGTACTTGTATTGATGATTGTACCAACGAATGCGACGTCAAAGACCAGCGTGTTTGTAACGGCAACGGTTTCAAGCAGTGCGGTAATTACGATTCCGACAAATGCCTTGAATGGGGTAATTTTACCAACTGCTCCAATGACCAGAAATGCGTAAATGGTTCCTGTGTCGATATTGATATCTGCTCGGATACTTTATCCGGAAGCCCGTCAAGCTACCAGCAAAATTTATGCGCCAATGCTGGTGGCCAGATCTTTTGCGGCAACGGCTGGTGCAAATGCAACTGCCAAGTAACTCCTACTGTGGACCTTAACTCAAGTGGCTCGGCCAGCTGCAACCGCAGCGCCACTTTGAGCTGGACTTCCAATAACGCGACTTCCTGCTACGCCAGCGGTTCGTGGAGTGGTTCCAAAGCCACTTCGGGTTCCGAGAATGTGGGCAATTTTACCGGTTCGCGCACCTATACCATCACTTGCAACCGGGGTGGGAAAAGCGCGACCGATTCGGTAACTCTTAGCGGCAGCGATGATCCGCTCGATGTTAATGCCGGCAGCGACCGCTACCTCAACGAAGAAGACGATCGCGTGCAGTTGGACGGTTCGGTGGATGGCGATTATGATAGCCTCAACTGGAGCTGCACCGGCGGCAGTTTGTCAGATAGCGATATTCTTCGTCCGAATTGGCGCCCGTCGTTCTCTTATAACAACGACAATTATTATTACGATTACAACCGCACTTTCACCTGCACCCTTACCGCGCGTAATGTCTGCGGCAGCGATTCCGATACGGTAAAGATCACCGTGGAGCGTCGCCAGAAGGACTTCAATGTTTCCCTGATCGCGCGGCCCAAATCCGACTGTGCTCCCTTGGACAATGTGGATATGATCGCCACCGTGACCAACTACGGCAGCAGCAGTGGTGACTTCACTTACTACTTCGATTGCGAAAACGACGGCAGCTGGGACAAGATTGTCTCCGATGATTCCGCCGATTATACCGCCGTCGACCTGTGCGACTACCGCAATGCCGGTTCCTATACCGCGCGCGTCAAAGTGACCCGCAATGGCCGTGAGGCTACCGATACCGAGATCGTGAGAGCGGAAACCTGCAACATCCCGCCGCAATCGGGCCGGGTAAGCATCACCAAGACCGTTTCCAACCTGACCCAGAATATTGGCTATCAAGGCACGGTCTCGGCCAATCCTTTGGACATCGTCAGCTACAAGATCGTTGTTACCGGAGTTTCGGGAACCACCGACAATGTCTGGGTGGGCGATATGGTGCCCAACGGCATCACCAACGTGCGCGAGATCATGCTTGACGGCCAGCCGGCCGGCGGCAGTCTGGGTTCCCTGGAATTAGGGACCATTAGAGCCGGCCAAACCAAAACGATTACTTATACTGCCACCGTGGCCAACGCTTCCAGCTTCGTCTGGGGCCAGACCACGCTCAACAATGTGGCAACCCTCCACGCGGGCAATGATATTGCCGACTCCCGCGCCGCGGTCTCGGTTTACCGCCGGGCCGTGCAGGGCGCGACCACCGTTTCCACGGGCTTGGGCTCCGACATGATCGCGGGCTTGGGTATTGCCCTGGCGGGCGCGGTCTTCTGCCTGGTGTGGTTGCTGGTTTTTGCAAAGCCAAGGCGCAAGATGGATATGAATGCGCGGCTTGAAAAGCAGCTTGGTTTGTAGAATTATAAAATGCGGCAAAACTCCCCAATATTACGGGGAGTTTTGTTTTATTTAGACGGCGGGTTGAATTTTTAAGGTAAAACTGCTATTTTGTAAATTGTTATCTGGCTAGTTGTTTTTTTGTATTCATTTGTGTGATGGGTGCTAATTAAAGCGTTTATAAATTTTGGTCGATTAGCTATGTGGTAGAGCGTTTCGTTTTCACCCCGTAACAAAATTTGGGCGTTTAGCTCAGTGGTAGAGCGTTCCGTTCACATCGGAAAGGCCATAGGTTCGAACCCTATAACGCCCACTGCTAAGTTTGTTACGGGGCGCTTATCGGAAAGCGACCGAAGGGAGTCCTGTGTAAAGGGGCAACCAAAGGGAGATCCTTGAACGTTTTGATGCGGGAGCCATAGGCTCGAGCCCTGTATTGTCCACTTTAAGTTAACTATTGTATTTGCTGCCGCGGGCAGGTTTTTCGGTATATCTGTCTAAAATTTTAAAAATTTGTTAAAATATTACAAGAGTATCCATTTTATTTTACGGACTTAAAATGAAATGAAAAAAAGCAATCGAGGTTTTACGCTGATCGAATTACTGGTTGTGATTTCGGTGATCGGGTTGCTTTCGGGGGTGGTAATGGTCAGTATGCAGGACGCGCGCGCAAAAGCACGTGACAGCCGGAGGTTGAGCGATATGCGCCAGATCGTGAGCGCATTGACCATGTATTATGATAAATACGGGGCGTTTCCGCCGATATCACCAGATGCTTGCTGCGATGGTTGGGACCAGGCGCCATGCGTTGCTGAGCCTAGCAGTTCTTTTATCGGGGGTTTGCAAACAAGAGGGATAACCGGGACGGTACCGTCAGATCCTGGAGGGAAACCGGCCGCATTGGCGGATAATGCGTGTTATGGTTATGCGTATTATGTTTATTCGGCGGGGACGAGCGGTTGCGATACGGCGCGGGGCAGGTTCTTTGTATTGGGAGTGCGCAATATGGAAACCAGTACCGGCGCGCATCCCAATTCTCCGGGGTTCAGGTGCCCATCGCGCAATTGGCAGTCGGAATTCGAATGGGTAACCGGAGTATTTGAACAAGACTTGTGACGCGGCGCTAATAATCAATCAAAATGACCGACCAAGCTTTAGCGGTTGATTTAAGCCATTTTTCAAATAAACCTGCCGGGTCTCATGGCGATGATCCGGGAGGACCGAAGCAATTACGAAAGAATACTTATATGATCGTAATCGGGGTATCTTTTCTTTTGACGTGCGCATTATATTACGTGTATTTTAAAAACGAATCGCAAAGGGATGTTGCGCAAATAAATCCGCTGCCGGCAATGCCGGAATTAGAAAGTTTTTAACCAAAAATATGTCACACGACACCAATAAAAAGATAAAAATTGTTTTTGCTTGCATGGATTGGCGGCTTCATCCGCAAATCGAGGATTTTTTTGCAAAACCTGGCACAGGTTGTGATATGTGCGTGACCGCGGGATCGGTAAAGGATCTGATCGCCCAGGAAACCCAGCAGTTATTTTTAAAACAAATCGAGATCTCGCGGCGGCTTCATGATTGCCAGGCAGTAGTTTTGACGATGCACATGGATTGTGGCGCGTATGGTGGGGCGGCGGCATTCGCGGATAGAAATGCAGAGATCGCTAATTGCAAAGAGCAGCTTGATCTAGCTAAAAAAATTGTTGAACAAGCGAATCCGGGATTGCCGGTTGAAACTTACATCATCGGATTGGAACGGTCTCCCGAGGGGTGGAATATCGAGCCGCAACTAGTATGAATATTGCGTTTCGTGACGCTAAATATTTCTTATTGCCGCTGGCGACTATGCTGGGGACGATCATTGGGATCGGAATTTTCGGTTTGCCATATGTGGCGGTAAAAGCCGGGCTGCCGTTAATGTTTTTGTATTTTGTTGTGCTTGGATCATTGGTCGGGGTGGTGCATTTGATGTTTTGCGAGCTTTCCTTGAATACTCCCGATTATAAGCGCCTTCCCGGGTTTTGCCGGATATACTTGGGAGAGTGGGCGCGGAGTTTGGCGGTAGTCAGTAATATTATCGGTTTTTTCGGCATATTGGTGGCATTCATGATCGTGGGGGGCGAGTTTTTGTATGAATTTGCCGGCCCGTTATTCCAGGGGCCAGCAGTGTTGTATAATTATGCTTATTTTTTTGCGGGGGCGATTTTGATTTTTTTTGGGATCAATATAGTTTCGAGAGTGGGTTTTTTGGGGCTGGCGATGTTTTTTATTATTTTCATTGCTTTGGCTTTGAAGGGGATGCCTTTTTTTGAATTGAGTAATTTAACAACCCATATAGGGGGCGCGGGCGATATTTTTTTGCCCTATGGAGCAGTGTTATTTTCTTTATGGGCATCGTCTTCGATACCGGAAGTTGAAGAAATGCTGGGGCGCAAGGAAAAAAAATATTTATTAAAGCCGGTAGTGATGACCGCGTCGATAATCGCGCTAGTGACCTATGTTTTGTTTATTATTATGATCGTGGGAATTACCGGGGAGAAAACCGCGACGTCGGCGTTAGTGGGTTTGAAGGACGCGATCGGCGGGAGTGCGGCAAGCTTGTTTTTCCTTTTTGGGCTGATAATCAGCTTTAATTCATTTATCATTGTTGGGTTAACATTAAAAAAAATCCTGTCTTACGACCTGCGGATCGAAAAACATGCGGCCTGGGGGTTGGTGGCGATCGTGCCACCGATCCTTTTTATGGCGGGATTCAAAAATTTCATCGATATTTTTAATTTAGTCGGGGGCGTATTGCTTGGTATCGACGGGTTGCTTATCTTGATGATGTATAAGAAATTAAAGCCTGACCGCGCGCTGCTGATCTATCCGCTGGCGGCGATTTTCATTGGCGGAATGGCATACGAAATAATTTATTATCTATTATGATTTTTTATTACGTTGCGTTTTTTGTCTTTTGCTGCGCGGCATTGTATTTTGCCGGTAATTGGGTGGTGTCGGGGATGTCGCGAGTGGCAAAGTTTTTTGGCTGGAATGAGTTTGTGGTGGCATTTTTCGTGATGGCGATGGCGGCCAGCTTGCCGAATTTATTTTTGGCGATCGTTTCGGTTATTAACGATGTCCCCGAGCTCTCTTTGGGCGACGTGATGGGCGGCAATGTAGTGGACCTAACGTTGGCGGTCGCGTTGGCGGCTTTTTTTTCCCGAGATGGAATTGGCGCAAAAAACAAAACTATTCAGACGAGCTTATTATTTACCCTTGTTGCCGCAATCCTTCCTCTCGCATTGCTTATTGATGGAGGTCTTTCACAAATTGACGGAATAGTTTTATTGTCATTTTTCTTTTATTACGTGTACTGGCTTCTTTCAAAGCGCGAGCGGTTTAGCCTTATTTACCATGGCCATCCGGTAGAGGTTGGCAAGGATATAAAGTTATTATGGCCGCATTTTGCCAAAGTATTGGCTGGGGTGACGGTTTTGTTAATAGTGGCACAGATAATCGTAAATTCGGCCAATCGTTTTGCGTCTGATTTTGGAATAACATTGCCGCTTGTGGGAATTTTAATAATCGGTTTGGGAAATTCTTTTCCGGAAATATATTTTGGTATTGTTGCGGCAAAAGCAAATAAAACCAAGTTACTTTTAGGCGACGTGATGGGGGCGATAATTTTGCCCGGAACGTTTGTTTTGGGGCTCGTAGCATTGTTCAAGCCGATACCGGTAATTGATTTGACGATGTTTGCGGCGGCGCGTTATTTTCTGCTAATTGCGGCAGTATTTTTCTATATTTGCGCGCGCACTGACCAGAAAATAACCAAAAAAGAAGCGGCGGTGCTTCTTTCGGTTTATATCGGTTTTTTATTGGCGGAAATCTTGGCCAAGTAGCGGGAGATCATTCGATAGTTTTTTCAATTTGACGGATCTTCGATTGGATGGCGGCGGCTTGGTCGAACTGCAGGTTGCGCCGGGCCAAATCAAGCTTGGATCTCAATTCGCCAAGATACTCTTTGATGAATTCGTCTTTTGGAAGGGGTTCTTCAACCTTATCCCGGGCAGACAACGTTTCTTTGATTTCTTTTATAATGATGTCGGGCGTGATCCCGTGTTTTTTATTATAAGCTTCCTGAATCGCGCGGCGGCGGGTGGTTTCTTCCATGGCGCGCCTCATTGATCCGGTAATATTATCGGCATACATAATAACTAAGCCTTCGGGGTGGCGGCTGGCGCGGCCCATGATTTGTACCAGGGATGTTTCGTCGCGCAAGAATCCTTCCTTGTCGGCGTCAAAGATTGCAATAAGCGAAACTTCGGGGAGGTCTAGGCCTTCACGCAAGAGATTGATGCCGACGAGAACATCAAACGCACCTTTACGCAATTGGGCCAGGATCTTGGGACGGGCGAGAGTTTTGATCTCGGAATGCAAATATTCAGCTTTGATCTTATTTTTTTTAAAATGGTCGGCGAGGTCTTCGGCCAGACGCTTGGTGATGGTAAGGGCCAAAACCCGCTGTTTTTTTTCTTTACGCGATTCGATTTCTTTGATGGCGTCTTTTATCTGGTTTTCGGTGGGGCGGATTTCGATTACCGGGTCTAAAAGATAGGTGGGGCGGACAATTTGTTCGGCGATCTGTTTTGAAATTGATTTTTCGTAGGTTCCGGGGGTGGCGGAGACAAAAACCACCTGGTTTACTTTTTTTAGGAATTCATCGTATTTGAGCGGTCGGTTATCAATCGCGGAAGGCAGGCGGAATCCATATTCGATCAGAGGTTGTTTGCGGGCGTGGTCGCCGGCTTGCATGCCGCGGATCTGCGGGACGGTGATATGCGATTCGTCGATCATGATCAAATAGTCCTTAGGGAAATAATCCAATAAGGTGTAGGGCGAAGAGTCGGGTTGGCGAAAATCAAGATGGCGAGAATAGTTTTCGATGCCGTGGCACCAGCCGGTTTCGCGGATGAGCGAGATATCGTATTCTGTGCGGCGGCGAATACGTTCGGCTTCGACCAGTTTTTCACGTTTTTTAAAATATTTTACGCGCTCTTCCATTTCGAGGCGGATGTTTTCGAGGGCATCGTTAACTTTTTCTCCTCCCGCCATCCAGAATTTAGCGGGCCACAGGTCGGCCACGGATACGGGTTCAAATTTACCAAAGGGAGCCTGGCTTTGGGAAATGTTTTTTACAATTCCCGATTCCAATTCGATGCGGGCGATGGTTTCGGCCCCGGCCAGCCAGATGTCAACGAAGTTCATGCGTTTGCGGAAGCGGCCGCGCGTGAATTCGTAGTCGTTGCGCTCGTATTGCAGGTCGAGCAGGCGGCCGAAAAGCTGTTCAAAGGTCATGGGGTCGCCGTTTTTAATAATAAACCGTTCGCGCAGATAAGTTTGGGGCGAGCCGAGATTATAAATACACGAAACCGAAGCGACAATAATGGTATCGCGTCGTGACAGCACCGATTGTACCGCTTCGTGGCGGAGCCGATCGATTTCATCATTTATTTTGGAATCTTTTTCGATATAAGTATCGGTTGCCGGAAGGTAGGCTTCGGGTTGGTAGTAGTCGTAATAGGACACAAAATAGCAAACCTCGTTATTCGGGAAAAATCCCTTGAATTCTTCATATAGCTGGGCGGCCAGGGTTTTGTTGGGCGAGATGATCAGGGTGGGCCGGTCGGTTTTTTCGATGGCTTTGGCCATAGTGTAGGTTTTGCCCGAGCCGGTTACACCTAGTAGGGTTTGGAAATCTAAACCGGCCGAAATGCCTTCGGATAGTTTTTTAATGGCTTGCGGTTGGTCGCCGCGCGGTTTAAATTTGGAGATGATCTTCAATTTTTCCATTATTCTAATTAATTGACTTTTTAATAACGGCGAGATATTTATTAACTTATGGTGCCCATATTGTTGCCGGGGATGATAGTCTGGCACCGGTTTTTTGGAGCTTTATTGATAAGTAGAATGGTCAATGATGTAGGTTTTTTAACAAGCTTCGATGGCCGGGTGATGGATACCGTGAGATTTCCAGGAGAAGTTGATTTGATGGGGTTTACCTATATTTGACCCATCTGCGCTTCTCGCCTTTTTTTATTATAAGCGATGGCGAAGCGGTGGGCTTCGTCGCGGATGCGCAAGAATATATCGGCCAGGTTTTTGGGTAACTTTGACAGCTGGGTGTAATTTTTGGAATAAGGCGAAAATATTTTGCCGTTTTTATTGCCAATTTTGGCCAGTGCGACCGTTGGAATATTAATACATCGGGCGGCCTTGAGTTGTCCCTTGCCGCCATCGATAATTATAAGGCCGGGTTTTGGCCATTCGGTGTGGGCTAGGCGCCGTGTTAAAACTTCGGCAAGCGAGGCCACATCGTTTTGTCCGGTCACGGTTTTAATTTTGAATTTGCGGTAACTGTTCTTGTCGGGCCGGCCATTTTGGAAAACCACCATCGAGCCGACTGTTAGGGTGCCGGAAAGGTTGGAGATATCGTAGCATTCTACGCGCAAATTTTTCTCTTGGTAAAGACGGGCGATTGCGCGGAACACGGATAACATTTTACAGTAAGACGAAACTTTATTTTTGTCTATACATGGGCTAAGACACAATCCCAAATCGCGATAGAAACAGGGTTTTTTGGGTAAATTGCGGCAAGTGCGGTAGGGCAAGACCTTACGGATTTCACACAGAAATGATTTTACTTCGCGTCCGGAAACGAACGGGCCGAATGGCCCAGAGCCTTCCGAGCCAAGCTTCTGGTGAGGTTTGACCTCGCCAGATCTGGTGAGGTTTGACCTCACCAGATTATCGGGTTTGGTAGGGTTTGGCTGATGGGTTAGATAAATGCGCGGGCAGGCATCGTTCGATAACGCGATATAGAAATAATTTTTGTCGTCTTTCCATTCGGTATTCCAGCGCGGCTGGAGTTTTTTGATAAATTGCTGTTCAAGCAAAAGCGCTTCCTTTTCGCTGTTGGTTTGGATGAAATCGATATCGGTAATTTGGGAAATGAAGTCAAAGGCGTGCTGGCCGGGTTTTTGAAAATGGTTTTTAACCCGTTTTTTAAGGTTTTTGGCTTTACCCACATAGATCACCTGTTCGGCGGTATTCTTAAAAAAATAAACCCCGGCCTTGTCGGTTAAATTGTCGATTTTTTGCTTTAATTCGGGCTCCATTTTTTGAAATTAGCACTGTTTTAGGTACACACATTTTGCACCCGCAACGCTTCGTTGGGGGTGAGTCCGTTTAACCCACAATGTTCGGTATTGTTGTAGGTTGTATTCCAGGCTTTCAGCCTGGATTTCAGTTTTCTTA
>Ga0074198_1000873_pt1 | contig 25173 bp, 24 predicted proteins | sample EPASupsiteSAE323_FD_64527 | JGI IMG/M metagenome (GOLD analysis project Ga0074198, IMG submission 64527) | Bioremediated contaminated groundwater from EPA Superfund site, New Mexico - Sample SAE3-23 | ecosystem: Environmental > Aquatic > Deep subsurface > Groundwater > Contaminated ...
TGAAGATCTGAATCCTGCTATAGCAAAATGTTTGAACGGATCTGTTCTCGTTGCAGGAAAAAACATGGGATGTGGATCTTCGCGTGAACAGGCAGCCGTGGCACTGCATGATGCCGGGGTTCTTGCCGTTATTGCCCCCTCATTTGCCAGGATCTTCTTTCGAAACTGCATTAATGTCGGTCTGCCAGTACTGGAATGCAAAGATATCGGATGCAGGGATGGAGATATCATAAGTTATGACTGCATAACCGGATGGGTTGAGAGAGAAGGAAAAAGATTTACCACCGATCCGCTTTCTCCCAAAATGAATGATATCTTACAGGCCGGCGGACTTGTAGAGTACTGGAAGAGGAGACTTGTCCGATGATCTTCCCTCCCCATTGCAAATGCATAGGATATGCATCAGAAAGGCCGGTTGGAGATATGGTATACTTCCTATCTGAGTATCTTATTCATGAATCAGCCGGGGGATATGAGATCCTGCAGGTAAAAGTAGGGAGTGGTCCGGGTATGATGCGTAATGTTGAGAATGCCACATGTATAGCAGAATCTTCTGAAGTCTTTGTATATCCGGAACGGGTTGTTCTTCATAACCGCGGTGATCTAATCCGCCGGGCCCTCTCTACAGGAAAACGATGCACGATATTCAAAGGGATAGATGAACACATGAGTTTCATCTGTGATCCGGATCCTGCTGCTCTCCTTACGGTTCATGTTTATGATGTCACTCCTCCAAGACCTCATCTTGCCGGAACTATCAGGTCTCTTGAGGAAACCGGCCTTTTTGGTGAACTTGAGGTATCATTCTGTTACCACATAAGGGATATCAGAGAGACCGGGGCAGATGTCTATCCCTGTAAGGCTGGTGGTTTTGCGAAGACTCTTGATACTGATCATCTGTCTGGAGACGAAGAGGTTGCCGGATGTATCACAGCCCGTCAGGTCTTGTCAGAATGTTATGGAAGAGAGTTTCCGGTAATTGATATCTGTCCGGTAAACCAGGTATCAGAAGGACCATTTATTGCAAGGTGTTGCCGGGCAGAACGTGTGGGTCCAGTAGTGAGAGATGGCAAAAACGGAACTATTGTTCATTGGGGCTCGTCTCCAAAGCAGATTGCAGATGCCCTGTTTGAGCTCCTAAAAGAAAGGAGAAGATGATGAAGAAAGTAATTATTGCTCCTGGAGACGGGATTGGACAGGAAGTAATCCCATGTGCAGTGGATGTTCTAAAGATTTTTCACCCCGAATGGGAATATCAACCTGTGTATCTCGGATATGAGTGCTGGAAACGGACAGGCGACGCACTATCATCCAGAACTCTTGACCTCTTGAAAAAAGCAGATCTTATACTATTCGGGGCAATTACCACCCCGCCTGATCCGGCTTACCATAGTATCGTGCTAAGAATCCGAAAGGAACTAGATCTATATGCAAATTTAAGGCCGGTAGTGGGAGACGGATTTGATATCCTTATTGTAAGAGAAAATACCGAAGGACTCTACTCAGGCATAGAGTGGCAGGAAAAAGATCGGGCTTGCACTTTGCGCCTTGTTACCGAAGCCGGGTCGCGTCGCATAGCGAAAATTGCCAGCCACTGTGCCAACCGCAGAAGAAGACATCTTACTATCGGAAATAAAGCCAATGTATTAAGATCAGACTCATATTTTTTGAAAATAAGTATTGAAGAGGCTGAAAAAGCAGGCATATCAGTAGATAAAAAGTATATAGATTCACTTGTCCTGGATGTTCTCCAGCACCCTGCCAGGTATGATGTAATTGTTACGACCAATATGTTCGGGGACATCCTGTCGGATGCCGCAGCCTATCTTGAGGGCGGGCTTGGTATGCTTCCAAGTGCAAATATCGGGCATCACCAGGCATTATTCGAACCTGTTCACGGAAGTGCACCTGATATTGCAGGAAAAGGGATTGCGAACCCGGTTGCAGCGATCAGATGTGTCTCTCTGCTGCTCAAATATGCAGGTGAAAGGCCGAACGCCCTGAAAGTTGAAGAAGCAATCCAGAAAACACTTGCCGAAGGGATAAGGACACCTGACCTTGGAGGAAGAGCCACAACTGCAGATTTCGGAAAAGCTGTCGTAAGTCACCTGCTGAAGGATTAATTATCTCATATTAAAAAAAGCCTGAAATTATTCTTTCAGGCATAAACGGTTTATCTCATCAAAGAGACGAACAAATCGTTCAGTAGTATCTTCATCGAGAGATCCCGGGGCTTCACATATCCTATCTGACAAAAGCTCGGCAACCTTCCATCTGTCAAAGTGCTCCCCCTGTTTCCTCTCGATAAGTGCTGCAACATTTCCTGCCATCCCGTGCATGTATTCCCGATCTCCTAGTGTCCTTTCAGAAACCTGGCCCAGAGGAAGGTCAGGATAAACCTCCTTGACACACCGGTAATAAAAGTCAGGGGAGAAGAGATCTTCAATTGTTGATCCTGATATTCTCTCATTAACCGCAAAGGAACTGTAAAGGAGAAGCCCGTTTTCGTGATGAGATTTGATCGATGATAGCTGGTCTAAAACCCCTCCGGGAATATCTTCTCCTGACAACAGGACTGCTGCGGGACTACGATTGGCAGCCATCATAAGGGCCAGTGGAATCAGATGCGCAGTACCTCCGGCAGGTGTTACCACCACTTCAGGATCCAGTCCGGTTCTCCCCCTGCTTCTCAGTGCATAATTCATAGCCTGTAACAGCCATAAATCAACCGTATCCTCGACAATAAGTTGATTCCCTCTCCCTAGGATCTTCTCTGCAATTCTTGAAGCGAGGGCAGCTTCGAGGGGAAAGAGTGATTCCCTGTCTGCCGGCCATTCATTTACAGATACCCTGGTTGTTCCGTCCGGACCCTCATATACTGTGCGGATTCTCTCCAGGTGATCAAGGTCTATCATGAACGGGGAATGTGTCGAAAAGAAGAGCTGGTTTTGAGTAGAGATCCGTTCAAAAAATTTAACCGCATTTTGTTGTGCAGTCGCGTGAAGCTGAAGTCCGGGTTCATCAAGAAGAAGGATACTGTCATGGTATGCATCTCCTGATTCTACAAGAAACACGAGATAAAATGAGAAAAAGTACTGCAGACCTGAACTTCGCTGTTCTAGTTCTATCTCTGAAGGATCAAGATCATCAGATACCCAGACCCTGAAATAGTCACCATCAATATCATACCTGAATCTTATCTTCCTCTGTCCCCACCAGTCTTCAAACTTCTTTGTCATAAGATTTGAAGCGGTTGAAAGCAGAATGGATCGTTCATCAACCTGTCTTCTGATAATGGGGTTGTCGTCAACTGCATTCTTATGTGAACCAAGCCTGTCAAGCTGGTCGAGATCCAAGTTAACGTGTCTGAAGAGACAATGTGTTGCTCGTAGTCCAGGAGTATCTGGATGTGACTTTAATGTGGCAATAAACGTAGGAATATGAATTGCACTCTCAATCACGTTGTACTGATCAAAGTAAACGAACTTTGGAAGATGTTCGATTATATACCTGTTTGCTGCCATCAGTCCTTCAAAGACTTCAATCTGTCTTACAAGCCTGTACAATGGTTCTGTAAGCGGATTTAAAAGTTCATGCTGCCATGGTTCATTGGCACGGCTTTTAATGGCATTGATGAGGTCTGCAATATTTCTCTTCTGAACCTGCCCGTCAACAGGAATTGCTGCTTTCTGCTCTTCAAGGAAAGATAAGAGGCCTTCCTTGATCCTGCCGAGGATCTCCCCTTTACCTTCCTGTGCTGAAAGATTTCTTACCTGTTCAATTGCATTATCAATTGCATACCTGAGATCTGTTGCCGTTACAATATCCACACCGACATCAGGATGATAGGTGATACTATATTTACCGGTATAATGCCTTGTCACTGTAACATCGGTGACCGCTTTGCATAAATCAGATATTCCGGTGAGATCGCGCTGTTCATCCTGGGTCAGGATAAACCTTCCTGAAGCCACCGGCCAGTCTTCGCGGGTAATCTCAGATGCATACCGTTGCCTTGGAAACTCTTTCAGACCATCATATCCTTCCCCGTCGGAGGGATTAAGTTTTGATAATGCCCTGAATATGGCTGATTTTCCAGACTCATTCTTCCCCACCAGTATCGTCAGGTCCTGAACCGGAATCCACCCGGAATCCTCAATAATTTTATAATTCTGGACCCGGAACTCAGCTAGCTGCATACGATAACTCTCGATCTTTTATACTATAAGATAGTTTGCTTTAAATCTGAAAAAAAGGATTGTGTCATATGGCATGAACCTGTGAAGGATCGAAATTACTCTGGTACTAACAGAAGAGAATCCGGATATCAGGTATATCTTCTTTTGTCAGGTACCTCAGAATTAATGTTCCTACTTTTCATATAAATAGATTCCTACAGGGTGTGTTGGATCATCGCTTCTGGAATGATTTAAATAACTCCCCGGTTTTTATCTTCTCAAGAAACAGATTTAATTCGAGTTGATCCCTGTGAAAGTACATATGAGCCGAAACACTAATCGTCTCGAGCCATCCTGTTTTTACAGGTTCCTCACCTTTCTGCTTTCTTTTCTCGTTAATACTCTCGCAGATATACCGCTGCATATGTGCCAGCCCGTAAGCGTTTTGTCCCCATGCCGATAGCATATCGTTGCTCCTGAAGAGACAGATCAGATTTAACCTGTTATTCCTGTCGATTACCGCCTGAACTATCTGGAGACAGGGTGGTTCATCAGCATTTACATCCCTCTCAGGAAACCATGTTATTGCAAGAGCCCGCCGGCTTTTAGGATTTATAATAAGACGGTTAATTATGCTCTCCTGAACCTGATCTATACCTCCGCTGTTACCATCACCAGACCAGTAGATCTCACAGGCAGCCTCTTTTGGTATATAGCCAAGGTACCTGAAAAAGGAGTTCAGTGATCTTTTAAAGAAAGAAACTCCGGATTCAGAATATCGCAGACCTGCAGCGGGATAATCTCTCAACCTGTTTCCATATGTATAAACGGCATCGGTTCCATCATTCCTGCGCGGCGTTATGGTATAAAGCGACGATTGATATCTTTCAGAAAAGTTTTCTCCGAATAATGATGCTCCTGAACGCATAGGTTCTGAAAAGGGGTCTTCCACATGTATGCAAATAGGCTCTTCCGGATCCCAGGTATACTCCCCATCCTCAGTCACCCGTACCTGGTCTTTACATCTGCTGGTAATTTCCCTGATGACTTCTTCATGTGCCTCTCCAATACATCGCTTTTTTATGAGGATCATAACTATCACCAAAACATTTAGTTCATTACATTATGGATAAATAAAAGGATTTTCTAAAAATATACTGCGCATTACGATTATCATGCACTATTTCGTTCCTTCTAAAAGAGACTTTATTAATTTTGTAAACGCTGCTGATAAGGGTATGTATGTTGATGCAAAAAGTAGGAAGTACATGAATTGTTACACTTTTGAACATAATCATGATGAATCTGAATATTATGCTGATTTGATATGAGACCTGACAGCAGAACCCTAATCCAGTGGATGAGAAAGAAAAGATCTTTGGAAGAGAATATATATGGAAGGCCATTCTTTAAATGGGCTGGAGGAAAAAACCAGTTACTATCAGAATTTGATGAAAGGCTTCCTGAGGATCTGAGATCAGGCGTGCTTGATCGCTATGTTGAACCATTCGTCGGTGGTGGTGCAGTATTCTTCTTCATAATACAATTATTCCCTATTAAAGAGGCTATACTCTGTGATGTTAACAAGGAACTTATTCTGACATACAGGGTTGTCAAGGTAGATGCAGAGTCACTAATTTGCAGGCTTAAATCATTTCAGGAAGAGTATGACTCTCTTGACGAACAGGGAAGACAGGAGATGTTTTACAGGGTAAGGGATGCACTTAATGAAAAAAAGACAGGATTTGAATATAATATTATTAATGATACTACGATAGAACGGGCAGCAGAACTTCTCTTCCTTAATAAAACCTGTTTTAATGGACTTTTCAGATTAAACTCGAAAGGAGGGTTTAATGTTCCTTTCGGAAGATATAAAAATCCGGATGTTGTTCATGAGGCAAATTTAAGAATAGCCTCTAAATTACTTACAAATACAAAGATTATTCAGGGAGATTTTTCGGAATGTCTTCAAAATATAAATGATAAGACCTTTGTCTATATAGATCCCCCTTACAAGCCGCTTAATAAGAGTTCTGGTTTTACAAGTTACTCGGAAGACTGTTTCAGGGATGAGGATCAGGTACGGCTTTCAGATTTTTTTGTACAAGCAGACAGAATCGGAGCAAAAGTAATGCTCAGTAACTCAGACCCAAAAAACGAGGATCCGGAAGATGAATTCTTTGATGAACTATATAAACAATTCAGAATAGAAAGAGTTATGGCAAAACGAATCATCAATAGTGTGGCAGAGAAACGGGGAGCTATTCGTGAATTAATTATCATGAATTATTCGGATTAAATTTTCCCGGAGGCTTTTGATGATTTACACTCTTTTATTTGTCGATGATGACAAGGTTATCTGTTCCATCGCTAAAACATATCTTGAAAAAAAAGGATCTCTATCAGTTCAAACCGCGCGATCCGCAGAAGAAGCTAATAATTTAATGGTACATAACTTCTATGATGCCATAATTTCGGATTATGACATGCCGGGAACTGATGGAATCATATTTTTAAAACAGATTAGAAGTGAGAAAAAAAATCTACCTTTTGTAATTCTTACCGGCAAAGGTCAGGAGAAGATAATTATCGAGGCTCTGAATAACGGAGCTGACCTGTACTTTGAGAAATCCGAGACCCCCGGGACGCTTTTCTCAAATATCTATGAGAAACTTATTCCACTGATTAAATCACGACAGGCTGAACTTCTCCTGGAAAAAATATTTACCCAGTCCCCGATAGCCATTGAGATCTTCAATGCAGATGGAAAGTTAATTGAGACTAACCAGGCATGTCTGGATCTTTTTGGTATTACAGATTCCAATGAAATTAATTTCTTTGATCTCTTTCAGGATCCGAATATTCCTCCTGAGTCTCTGATTAACCTGAAAGCAGGAAATAGTGTGGAATATGATGCATCATTTGACTTTGAGATTGTAAAACGTATGAATCTTTATAATACGACAAAGTCAGGAAAGATATTTACACAGGTACAGATGACTCCCCTTGTTCACTACCATAGTACTACTACTCTTGGTTATCTGGTAATGGTTCAGGATCTGACCGACCAGAAACTGTATGAGTCTAAATTAAAGAATAGTGAAGAACGATACCGGAGCCTGTTTTTTAACAACCATTCGGTAATGCTGATTATTGATCCGATAACAGGAGATATAATAGAAGCTAACCAGGCAGCATGCGAGTATTATGGGTATTCATATGAAGATCTGACAAATAAAAAAATGTGGGATATCAATAATCTGGGCGAAAAAGGGGTATGTTATGAGATGGAGAGAGCATCTTCAGGAATAAACCACTATTTCCAGTTCCAGCACAGGCTTTCTTCTGGTGAGTTGCGTGAGGTTGAGGTACATAGCGGGCCTATCAAATTTGATAATTCAAAGTACATATACTCAATCATTCATGATATCACAGATAAAAAAGAAGCCGAAAAAGCACTCCATATAGCAAATAAGAAATTAAATATGCTTTCCTCTATAACAAGACATGATATACTGAATATTCTGACGGCATTAACCGGTTACCTCGAATTTGCCGTGACTGAAACCAGCATAGAGGAGACAAGAAGATTTATCGAGAAATCCAGGATTGCAACAAGATCAATTCGCCATCACATAAATTTTACAAGGGACTACCAGGATCTCGGAACCAAAGAACCAGTCTGGTACGATATCTCATCCATACTAAATTCATCAGCCAGCCTTCTTGACCTAGGGAATGTAAAAGTATCATTTGAAGGAGCATCCGGGCTTGTAATCCTTGCAGATCCCCTGCTTCTGAAAGTCATATATAATCTGATGGAAAATTCTATCCGCCATGGCATAACTGTTACCAGAATCTCAAGCAGATGGGAACTTAATCCGGAAAAAGGGGTTACATGGATCATTGAAGATAATGGTATAGGTATTCCTGCCAACAAGAAAGAAGAAATATTCAGAAGGGAGGTTGGGACAAATACCGGCTTTGGATTATTCCTTGCCAGAGAGATTCTTACAATAACCGGCATAACAATGGAAGAAACAGGAACCCCGGGAGAAGGCGCCAGATTTGAAATTCATATTCCGAACGGGAAGTATCGTATCGAATCTGCCGGATAAACACGAATAATCTGACATAACAGGAAAATCAGTATCCAAATTATTATTGATAAGTAGCTAAATTATTAAGTATGAAATTTAATTAGTATCTAACTTATCATGAATAATTCGGATAAACCCGTCCGGGATCTTTACAAGATCTGGATGAGAATAATGAATAAACTGAATGAATCAGAGAACCTGCCCAGAAAATTTGGTATTGATATTTCTCTTTTTCCCTCTGAAATCCATACTATTCAGGTAATAGGCGATCATCCTGATAGCAATGTTAAGGCTGTTGCAGATATTCTTGGTATTACTCCGGGAGCTGCCTCACAGACCATTACCAAACTTGCAAAGAGAGGACTTGTAAAGAAAGTAAGGGGAAAGAAAAACGAGAAAGAAGTACATCTGGAACTTACGAGCATAGGCTTTATGGCATATAATGCCCATGAAATCATCCATGAGATGGTTTTTCAGAGAATATCCGGCAGAATCGGATATCTGAAAGAAGATGAGATACTACTAATCAATAAAATTCTTAATGCCGTTGAATCGGTGTATGACGAACGTATTGCTGAAATCAGACAAGATTCAGGAAACTTCGTAATCGATAATCCGGAGATGAACTGATGAACCGGTTGAAAGCGATAGGGCAACTGACACTAGCTCATCTTATAAACGACATCTATGCTCCGGTCCTGATGGCACTTCAACCAGTCCTTATTACAATGTACGGGTATAGTTACTTTGAAGCTGCCATGCTTCCGGTGACACACAGTCTTGTATCATCGCTTCTTCAGCCTGTCTTTGGTCGTCTTGCAGACAGAAGGGGTTTAAAGGTGAGTGTAGGGCTTTCAATTCTTTTATCAGGAATTGGTATCTCTATTCTTGGGTTTATTCCAAACCAGTACCTGATTATGCTTCTCTGCGTTGCAATTTCGGGAATAGGTCACGCAAGTTTTCATCCGGGAGCCTTATGCAAAGTTTCTGCCATAGCAACAGGAGATTCCAGGGGGAAACTAACCTCTTTTTTTGTTGTGGGAGGAAACCTTGGGATGGCACTAGGTCCGATTATTGCAGGGATCATTCTTACATCCGGAGGAATACCACTGGTTACCGCTTTAATAATTCCGGCTATAATTGCAGCACTTGTTCTTTATCTCCATCCGATTCCCGATGTAAAACTTCCTGAAAAAGTGAAGAAACAGGATGTAAAAGAAGACTGGAACCCTGTAATCCTGCTTTTTTCCGGATCAACACTCAGGTCATGGGTTACTTTCGGAGCGATGACCTTCTTCCCGACTTTCCTTGTGCTGGAAGGATATCCACTGATCGAGGCTACAACACTTGTCAGTATAATGCTTATGGCAGGAGTTGCCGGACAGATAACGGGGGGAATCCTGTCCGACAGGATCGGGAGGAAAAAAGTAGTTGTATTCACGACTTTTGCATCAATTCCGGCGATGATAGCAGTTATCGAAATACAAGGTGTCATACAGATAATATCAATGATAATATTCGGGTACCTTCTCTGGTCATCCTTTGCTGTAACCATTGCAATGGCCCATGAACAGATGCCTTCACAGGTAGGTCTGATCTCAGGCCTGTTCCTTGGTATTGCGATGGGTGCAGGTGGAATAGGTGTCTCCGTATCCGGTGTTATCGCTGATCAGATAGGCCTCTCTGCAACCCTGGCAATCTTTCCGGTAATCCTTCTGGTGGCAGGTTTACTTTTTCTCACAGTAAGAACCCCTGAAACTAAGATTTCAAAAATTTAACCAAAATTTTTAAAAAAAACTAACAGGGGTTATTCTTAAGCGAACACTGACAAATAATCTCAACAAATCTGCCTGATGCAGATGCAATGTCAGGACTACAGACTACTGCAGAGATTACAGCTATTCCATCGGCTCCGGCATTAATTACTTCACTGACATTTGAGTAATTAATACCACCGATAGCAATTATAGGAATGCTGCACTGTTCTGAAATACTCCGGATAAGACCAGGGCCAATATCAGGGCCGGCATCTGGTTTTGAACCCGTGGGATATACAGGGCCGACTCCAAGATAGTCTGCTCCATACTCCTGAGCAGATCTCGCCTCTTCTACTGAACTTACAGAAATACCAATGATAAAAGGACGGGGTGCAAGTCTCCTGGCAGCTGTTAGGGGAAGATCTTTCTGTCCCAGATGTACTCCGTCGGCCCCTGACGCAAGAGCTATATCAAGCCGGTCATTTACAATAAATAATGCCCCTGCTTTACCGCAGAGAGATTTTATCTTTACAGCAATATTATAGAGATCCAAACTATCCCTTCGTTTATCCCTTAGCTGGATCATTCGTGCCCCACCAGAAAGGGACTCTTCAGCGATCCGGATATGAGAACAACCTGGAGCCAGGACTTCATCAGTTATTACACACAGACCAATGTCCATAGCACCCCGTTGTTTTTTTATATACCTAAATGCTCCGGTCAGGTTCATTTTTAAGGGGATAGTATATTGTAATATCAGCCGTGTCTCTGAGATAATCGATTGAAGTAACTTCTACTCTTCTAACGGGAAGGCCGGTTCTCGAAGTAAGATCAGCAATCATTTCATCTCTTCTGTGTTCATTAATTAGTTCAATTCGTTCATAAGTCACATGTTTATGCCCTTCATAGGAAAAGCCAAACCCTCTCTCCAGGATCCAGATAATTATGATCACCAGGAGATTTGATACCAGGAGGGTATCATACTGTCCGTTCTTAAAGAAAAAGGCGTTAACAACAGGCATTGCCACCATGACAAAGAGGTAGGTCATCTCCCTAATCGGGACAGTCTCAGTCCGGTATCTTAAGATTGAAAATAGGGCGAAAAGTCCGAATCCTACACCGATTGAGAGTTCAATGCTGGTAAAAAGACACATTACAACATAGATAACAGCATTAAAGATCAGGAAGGTAAAGATAAAATTATGATCGCGTTGTTTGGGATAATAAACTCCCCTGATAATCAGAAGGGCAAAGAAGAAGTTTATCAGAAATCCGACAGAAAGCAGGAGTACATCATTCATACGATAATCTCCTGATGGTTTGAAACCACTTCTGAAAGCCAGCGGATCTTTGGTATGAACCTGTTATGCTTGACTTCCGGACAGAGCAGTGATATACCAATACAGTATTTTGAAAAACTCGTAGAGTGAATTCTCATATAGCTCAGAAGATCCTGGACCGGTGACTGATTTTCATTATCACCAGTCTTCACTTCTATTATTACAACTCCGGGAAGGGTTATCTGCTTATTTTTATGCATGAATCCTAGGTTAAAATCCATTGTTACACGTTCATTCATACCCCTGGATACCAGGGTTATTCTCTGATATGTATTCAGAATCTGGGGTATGAATTCAGATGCATCATATGGGAAGTGACTATCCAGAAAGGCATCTAATTCCGGCTCTATAGTGGTCACGAGACATTGTGTAGGAAGACGGGTTTTCATTGATCTTCCTTTGTTGGTCTTCTCCTTAATCTCGAAATAATTCTGATTGCTTGATTCATAATGCCTGGATCTTACCTTAAACCTATTGGTTTTTCCATTATGATGCTGAAGGTACATCCCGTAATCTCTGGTATCAAAATACAGGGTTTCATAACCTCCAATCCTGCTGTTTTCAATCTCAAGCACCAGATAATAATCGGTGAGGTCTTTTAGGATTTTTTCTGCCTGTTCCTCGGTTAGAAGATATTTTCTCTCCTTTCTTTCAAGTAAGGTTGCATTCCCGATATCAGAGAGAGAAACGGGTTCAAAAGAGTGTATATGACCTGATATATTTCTGATAAATGAAGATTTATCCAGGGTTTTTGAGCTTTTGGTTGTATTTTCTTTCAGGAAAACCAAAGGATAGTCGAATTCAGCTCGGGAAATATTTGTTTTGGTATTCATGATTATTCTCAGGGTTAATTATTAGATATGTCAGAATATGAAATTCAATTCGTGATCATATCGGTGAAAAGCATTATTCTCTTATGAGAATCAGGTAATAAAAAAAGTATATGGATAAGGTTGGATAGTCCAACCAATTAGTTGGATTAATCAATCCCTTTAGAAAGCGTTGCATAGCGAATATTTAATTTCTAAATCATCCAGTTCTTTGCTAATTAGCAACCAAACTGGTAGAGGCTTGTTGATATCCATATCTACACTCCATACTCTGATGGCAACAAATTTTACTTCAAAAAATCATCTGTTAAATTCCGAATCCGGATTATTCTCCAATGATTTATGGTTTATAGGATCTCTTCAAGACTAGTATGAAACCAGCGATGTCCTTCATAAAACCGTCCATAGCGACATAAATAAAGCTGATCTTCTCTTTCACTACTTTGAAAATAAACTCAATGGCTAACTCTGTTTTTATTAAAACATTGTGATTCCAAGGGAATCATCGCATAATTACAGTAATAGGGTCAGGCGTTCAACTTTCAGGGAGATAAAGCCGGAAATTTCATTATCAGTAAGGGCTCTTTATTTAGTATTGCTGGATAATAAACAAAATTATAGTAATATAACATAATAAACAGCGGGAAAAAAAATCCACCCAACTATTATATACAGATTCTATTATGAAATTTTAGTGTGAAATAAATATTATATTTTAAAGATACTTATTATGAAAAAACAGGTATCGAAAGGAACATTGTTTATTTTATTTTTTTCAGTCTTTCTCGGAATGATGGGACTTGGAATTGTCATACCTCTTTTACCGATTATGGTTCAAAATTACGGAGAGAGCGGATTCTGGGTTGGGGCTTTATTTGCAGCATATGGAATATCAAGAATTATTCTTACTCCCTCAATCGGTTCCTGGTCTGAGAGATTCGGCAGGAAATGGTTTATCACAGGGGGTCTTGCCCTGTATACCCTTGTATCAATTTTTTACCTGTTCCAGGGATCCATTTATGAATTATTTGCGATAAGGTTCGTTCATGGAATCGCTTCTGCAATGATTAGTACATGTGCGATGGCATATGTAGCTGATTTAACACCTAAAGGAGAAGAGGGATTGTACCAGGGAAAACTCTCAAACTATTTTTACCTTGGTATGGGTTTTGGACCGATAATCGGCGGAGTTATGAATAATGTCTTTGGAATGGATTCAGTTTTTATTTTAATGGCTATTATGTCACTTATTCCATGTATTTTATGCATTAAACTTCTACCGGAATCCAGGCCTGAAGTAATAAAACCCAAATCTGTTATTAAGGCCTTTTTACACCCACGAATGCAGTCAGTTCTGTTTTTCAGATTTTTTAACTGTTTTCCATATTCAGCTTTCATGGTTTATCTTCCGGTCATCGCCATACAACAATATGGTTTTTCGACGTCATTATCAGGAGTAATTGTTGCTATTGAAGTCATCTCGATGGCAATGACCCAGGGATACTTTGGGAAAAAGGCAGATTCATTGAAAAAATCTCACATGATTATTTTTGGAACATTTATTCTATCTTTTGCTACACTAGCTCTACCTTACCTAAGTCATTTTATTGTTATCGCGATTATCGCCCTTCTGATAGGAATTGGAAATGCAATAGCAATATCTTCTGCAACTGCTGTTGTAGCTATTGATGGGCGGGAATTAGGTCAGGGAGTAGTTATGGGTGCATTTAACACTATAGTGAGTTTTGGAATAGTAATTCCACCGTTGATCTTTGGAGTTGTATCTGTTGTGGCCAGTCTGGATGCGGTATTTATATTAGCAGCTGTTGTCTCTTTAATTACCCTTATTCCATTCTGGTTTTTGGTGCAGAGAAGCAAAAAACTGGTAGGATATTTACCTGCCAGTAAATAATATTTTTGGATAATTTTTTCCTAAATTTTTATATATCCTGACATCAGGAGAAGAATTTTTATTCTCTAAATGTACATTCCCTCATTCATTATATTTATCGGAGCTCTCGATAACATATAAGAAAGAATGTATGACCTTATTTTTACAGTAGGGCAAAAAATTTTGAAGGGAGGTTTTGTTACCAAATCAGAAGCCTTACAGATATCACAGGCAACCGGGGCTGATATCTATTTACTTGCAGGAATAGCATCTATAATACGCGAGCATTACTATGGTAATAATATAGATCTCTGTTCGATAATCAATGCCAAATCCGGAAACTGTTCCCAGGATTGTAAATTTTGTGCCCAATCATCATTTCACGACTGTGCAATAAAGACATATCCACTCCTTGATGAAGAGACAATTATTGAATATGCTCATACCATGGAATTATCCGGAACTAAACGATTTTCTATAGTGATAAGTGGCCGTGGGGTAACAGAATATGACCCTGATTTCCGTGCAATTCTTAAAATTGTACACCGTCTAAAAAAAGAGACCAACCTGGTTCTTTGTGCTTCTTTGGGAGAATTAACAGAAGAGGCCGCACAGATGCTTAAATCTGCCGGCCTTTTCAGGTACCACCATAATCTGGAGACTTCAGAAGATTTTTTCCCGCAAATTGTTACGACCCATAGTTACCGGGACCGGATTCAGACCTTGCGGTTTGCCAGGATGGCCGGTATGGAAATCTGCTGTGGAGGCATAATCGGCCTTGGAGAGAGTATGGAACAGAGAATTGAACTTGCATTTGCATTACGTGACCTTAAGGTTGATTCCATTCCGATAAATATTTTAAATGTAGTTCCGGGAATTTTACTTGAACATGAAAAACCCCTTTCGCCTCTTGAAATCATAAAGACTATGGCACTTTATCGCTTTATTCTTCCCCGGACTAATATCCGGTGTGCCGGTGGTCGTGAGAAACATCTTGGTTCTCTTCAGTCAATCGGGATAATGGCTGGTATGAACGGGATGATGATAGGAGATTATTTGACAACAAGCGGACGGAGTGCTTTAGAAGATATTAAAATGTTGCATGATATGGGATTTAATTATTAAAATATGGCAGAATATTACAGTATTAAGATGAGAGCATCTAGGTCTCCCCTTCATAGGAATTACGGTCAGGATAAGGAATACATTCTAGAACATATCTCAGGGGCAGAACGAATTATCCTGGAAGAAAAAATTGATGAAGTAAGTATGTTCCTGTTGCATCGTGCACGAAGCCATGAAAAGGGAATTCCGGATTTTATTAACCTGAAAATTCAGTTAATAGATAATGATGCCATTCAATATGTCCCATCTTTACCGGTATATATGATCCGGGCACCGGATCATTTTGCCGCACAGAAAGCATGCAGGATATTGCTACTGAAAGCTGGTATATCTGCCCATACTATAGAAAAAGCCTGTGAATTTCTGGAAAATGGCGATAAAAATGGAAGAGGTTTGTCTGGGGCCCTGGTTATGGATGCCTCCTCATCATCGGTTGTAAATCCGGAGGGAAAAGGAGTCAGGGCCACCACAATGGACTTTACAACTGCAGCTCATGATGAGATTGATACTATTTTGGCAAAGCATGATCTCTCCGGTTCCCGTCTGAAAGAAGCACTTGTCCTGGCTACAAAAGTTGCAATCGCCCCATTTGCCAGGGCAGAATTATGTTACTCAGACAACCCCGCTTATAATGTTGGTTATGTAGCAATTCCTGGAAAAGGTTATTTCAGGATTCCATATCTGAAAGCACCATCTGCATGTGGAGGAAGGGTTTTTTTCATCCAGGGAGATTTTTTTGTCTGGGATTACTACTCCGGGTATCTTAGAAATACTCCGGTTCTTATTGATCATATCTCACCCTTCTTCTTAAATCCTGATATTAACGAAATCATATCACGATATGAGCAGTTATTCTCGCCAGGCGATTTTCATGAATAAAAAAGATATTGAAACAATCGATAAACAGTATCTCTGGCATCCGTTCACACAGATGAAAGAATGGCAGGAAGAAAGTCAACTTGTAATAACCGGAGGAGAAGGGATTAAACTCTGCGATGAGTACGGTAATTGGTATTATGACGGCAATTCGTCCATGTGGGTAAACCTGCACGGGCATCGGAAAAAGGAACTGGATGAAGCGATTATCTCACAACTCGGATCTATCGCCCATTCGACCTTCCTTGGACTTACAAGTCCGCCAGGCATTTTATTAGCACAAGAACTCATTTCAATTGCCCCTAAAAGTCTTTCACGCGTCTTTTACAGTGATAGCGGATCTGAATCAGTAGAGATAGCTCTGAAAATTGCATTTCAGTACTGGCAACAGCGAAAAAATCCGATTCCAACTAAAAAGAAGTTTATTCATCTGGTAAATTCATATCATGGCGATACAATCGGTTCGGTATCTGTTGGAGGTATAGATCTTTATCAATCAATGTATCATCCGCTACTCTTTCCAACGCTAAGTATTCCTTTCCCGTACTGCTATCGATGTCCGTTGGGATGTGTAAGGAGTGAATGCGGGATGAAATGTCTTGATGTCCTGTTTGATATTCTTATGCACCAACATGACGATATCGCGGCATTTATAATCGAACCGATGATCATGGGTGCAGCAGGGATGATTACTTATCCGGAAGGTTATCTTACCCGGGTTAGAGAACTCTGTACAACCTACAATATCCTTTTAATAGTCGATGAGGTCGCTACCGGTTTTGGCAGGACCGGTAAGATGTTTGCATGTGAACACGAGGAAATTCTTCCTGATATTATGACCGTTGCTAAGGGATTAACCGGAGGATATCTTCCCCTTGCTGCAACTCTGACATCAGAGGAGATATTTAATGCATTTCTCGGCACTTATGACGAATCAAAGACTTTTTTTCATGGTCACAGTTATACCGGAAACCAACTAGCCTGTGCCGTCGCCCGTGCAAATATTTCATTATTTGAAAAAGAAGAGATCCTTAAATCACTCCCTGAAAAAGTCAGGATAATCGAATCCGGTTTGAAACGATTTATACATCTCTCCCATGCAGGTGATATCCGTCAGGCAGGAATGATGGTCGGAATAGAACTTGTAAAAAATAAAAATACCAAAGAACCATTCACACCTGAAGAACGGATCTCAAATAGAGTGATCCGGGAGGTACAAAATCGTGGTATGGTAACCCGTCCTCTTGGAGATGTCATAGTATTTCTTCCTCCACTCTCATCAACTCAGTCGGAATTGCAGATTATGCTTGATATCCTGTTTGATTCCATCAAAGCGGTCGCAAGTGATTGAATGATCCGTGATGCAATAATACGGCTTGAAGCTATTCAGAGATCCGGGCAATATCGTCGGCTCAGGAGAGTAGAACAGTGTTCAGGGACTGAACTATTTATTGAAGGAAGGAAATTTCTCAATTTTGCCAGTAACAATTATCTTGGCCTTGTAGATCATCCTGTTATCCGTAAGCAGGCAAAGGAGAGTATTGATGCCTGGGGTGTTGGAACAGGAGCATCACGACTTGTTACCGGAAATCTTTCCCTACATGAAGATCTTGAAGAAAAAATTGCGTGTTTTAAAAAGCAAGAGGCTTCAATCCTGTTTAATTGTGGATATATGGCCAATGTGGGAGGTATTACGACTCTTGCCGGCAAAGATGATATCATCTATTCAGATGCCCTAAACCATGCAAGTATAATCGACGGTGCTCGCCTTTCAAAGGCTAAGATATTCGTGTATAATCATTGCGATATCAGTGACCTTGAAGAAAAAATTCGATCGAATGGTAAAAAAAGCGGATTAATTGTATCTGACGGGGTCTTCAGCATGGATGGGGATATTACTCCGCTTCCGGAACTTACAGAGATTGCTGAGAAATATGAATGTACCCTCATGATTGATGACGCTCATGGTACCGGAGTCCTTGGGAAATCAGGCAGAGGGGTTTGTGAATATTTCAATCACTATGACGGGGTTGATCTGCACATGGGTACATTATCAAAGGCACTAGGAGCAGAAGGGGGATTTATTGCCGGATCCTGCATTCTAGCGGATTTACTTAAGAATATAGCCAGGTCATTCATCTTCTCAACTGCTATAGCCCCGTCGGGTGTTGCTGCAGCATCCGCTGCAATAGATATCTTAAAGGAGGAGAAATGGAGGATTAAACAATTAACCGAAAAATCTAGGTATCTCCGGGAAGGATTGAAAGATCTGGGGCTTTCAGTAAAGGATGGAATAACTCCCATTATTCCGGTTATTGTTGGCAGCAACATGGATACGGTATTATTTAGTTCTATTCTCGAAGAAGAAGGTATTTTTTCACCCGCTATAAGACCACCTACGGTTCAGGCAAATTCCGGTAGAATCAGGGTTACTACCATGGCAACACATACTCTGGAACAGTTGGATCAGGCAATTTCTGCATTTGAATCTGCCGGAAGAAAAACAGGACTTCTCTGATGAAAGGTTTTTTTATTACCGGGACTGATACCGGGGTAGGAAAGACATGTGTGACAGGTGCACTAGCCAAATTATTATCCAAAAACTTTCAGGTAGGGGTATTCAAGCCGGTTCAAACAGGTGTCCAGGATCTCTCCCGTAGCGATGCGTTCTATCTGTTCAAATCAAGTAAATATCAAGGATCATTTGATGATACTTACGCTTACTCATTTGCAGAACCGGTGGCCCCGTTTATGGCAGGTGAACATGCCAGGTCACCAATATCCATGGATATTATCAGAGAAAAGTATAACCTTGTCAGAAATAAATCCGAAGTTATTCTCGTAGAGGGAGCCGGAGGGCTAATGGTTCCTCTTGCAAAAGGAGTTCTCATAGCCGATCTTGCCATCGAATGTAATCTCCCGCTGCTAATAGTCGCCAGGCCGGATCTTGGCACTGTCAATCACACGTTGCTTACGGTTCATACCGCACGATCTCTTGGGATTTCAGTCTGTGGGATCATTATCAACGGATTTAATGCAAAAGCCATATGTCCGGATATTTCAGAAACTATCTCACTAATCCGGAAATATGGAGCGGTTGAAGTTTTGGGAGTCATCCCCTTATTTGATGTTCAGAATATGACGGCCATAATTCATCAGGTCTCCTTATGGATGGAAGAACATTCATTTCATTTATGAAATTATGAAATATTAGGTTAACATACCTGAATGACTGGTTTTTCAACCAAAGTATAATTTATATCTTTATTAACTTTCGATTCTTATATTCTGGTATGAATCAGACGATTTTCGGAATCATCGGTCTAACCCTTGGGATCATCGCTATTATTACAGGAGTAATCGCAATCTCCAATAGTTCATATCTCATCGCTGGAGCATATCTTCTCATATCTATAATAGCCGGATTACTTGTCACCAGGTTTTTCTGTTCATCATGTCCTATCAAAGATACCTGCGTACATATACTTCCTGGCCGTATCGCCGGGTTTTGGAAAGTAACACCCGGACCTTATACGACGGGAACACTTCTTCTGACTATCTTTCTTTTTGCAGTTATACTACTGCCACCCCAGTATGCTCTTGTCTCCTTCCCGGTCCTGTTCCTTATATTCTGGATTTGCATAGGTATTGCAGTTATCTGCAGTCACAGGTTTCTCTGTCCTGGTTGCGGGAACAGGTTCTGTCCTTTCAGGAGATAGATAATTGCCATTCTCTATGGGATATTAGATAGATAACCCGTTAATACATTTATCCGGAAGATATCAGAAAAGGTAAGATAACTTTTTATAACCAACACAAGAGAATCACAGACGGTGGGATACTAATGCCGAATATTGTGCTTTTAAAGGAATAAATTGAAATTTTAAATTCATTAGATTCAGGATTAAATCCCGGATTTTTCACATATAAGGATCATCCTCTTTGATTCTCCGTCAAAGGATTGTCCATCCCAGTTCCCATAGATCTTATCAGGGACAAGTCCTGCCTGCTTTAAGAGTGAAATGATTTCCGTTGGATTATAGAGACGGAGGAAAAATGGTGCATCCCTTCGCTTACCATCTCTGATGATAATACGTGAATTATAAAGCCGCCCGGAATAAGGATCAAATCTGTTTCTGTCAATCATAAGATCACTATTCTTTTCCTTTACAGAATATCGGGGAAAGTCTTTCAGAAAGGCATCGCGGTTGAGAATATCCAGGCAGAGAAATCCCCCTGTTATGAGGGATTTTGCTATATTCCTGATAACCTTTTCATTCTCTTTATCTGGGAAGTACCCGAAGGAACTGAATAAGTGTATAACGCATTCATACTCCCCTGGAGCTACATACTCCCTGGCATCACTGCAGAAATATTGCACGGTTACCCCGGATCTTATTGCATCTTCTTTAGCAATATCGAGAAAATCCTGGTTACTGTCAATACCCGTGACATTATGTCCAAAACCAGCAAGTTTGTTTGCATGCCTCCCATGTCCACAGGCAAGATCAAGTATTTTTTTAGGTCTGTCAAGATCTAGTTCCCTGATAATGAAATCCACCTCTTCCCGGGTATATTTATCATTTAGTGAATTTTCGTAAAAATATAGATAATCTTCAGCATTAAATACCGATTGGAAGTCGAAATCCGTCTCAACTATAGTGTCATTGGAAAATTCGTGTTTGGTCATGTTATCTTTTTAAAATTAATTCTATAAAATTTTCATATGTTTTCATTATTTTTTCTAATACTTTTACTGAATATTTAACTGTATTAATAAATAAATACTTATTATAGTATTACCTTTATATGCCGGTGAATTCTATGAATCAACAGCCTCCAACATCAATAAAACCTAAAATCAGTCCGGATACACCTGTTTGTGAAATTCTGAAACGGTATCCTGAAACCAGGAAAGTATTCAGGCATTATGGTATTGAGATCGATGAAAAATCCCCGGAATACGTGATACATCTTGGTGCTTTTCTGAAAGAACACAAAATCGATAAGAAGGGGTTTATATGGCAACTTGAAGAACAAATTCCGGATCCCATTAATATTATCCCGCCCGGACTTGCCGAAAGAGGATATAATCAACGAGGTATCAACTTTCTTGCATTACTGCCCTGTCCTGTTAAAGTCCCGTTTGATACGGCATTTGCCGGTCTTCTCTCCAGAACCTGGGATAATTCACCTCCATTTACATATCTACTGGAGTCTAATGCGAATAATCAGTTATCATATTATGAGTATGTACGCAAATTTACAGACATAAGCCAAATGCCGGACATTGTCATCTCACCAGGGCTTAACGGCTACTATTTCAGGGATTTTTTTGAAAAGTTCAGAGCTAAAAAACTCTTTATGGATCCGATGGAACCGGGAATATCTCCATATCTCCATCTGGATATGCAGGATCCTGATCACCAGTACTCAGTTCTTGGAGCAAACATCGAGGTTTTGATGATTGATCATACCAGGATGGGAGATCTGGAAATACCTGAGAAGTGGAGTGACCTGTTAAAACCTGAATATGAAAATGCTCTTACCATCCGTGGGCAGGAAGGATTTTTTTGCGAAACAGTACTCCTTTCAATATATGCAGAGTTTGGTATACAGGGGGTCAGGCAGCTTGCAAAAGCCGTCAGATCCGGTTCCCATCCGGCAGAGATGGTAAAAGCAGCAAAGTACAGGCGGCTTGAAGCCCCTCCTATCTCAATTCTCCCCTTGTTCTTTGCAAAACTTGCAGAAAAGTCTCCGGACGTCTCAATTATCTGGCCTGAAGAAGGTCCGATTGTAAGTCCGGTCACAATGATCATTAAAAAAGATCATCCAGCGAATCTGGATCCTCTAATCTCATTCCTGGCAGGAAAAGAGACCGGCTCAATCCTCTCGACAGCCTCTTTTCCAAGTATGACCGATGTTCCTCCCTGTGTTGATACATCCTCACAGTTTAACTGGATTGGATGGGACTATATTTTAAGTCATGACCTAGGAGCTGAGATCGATCTGATTTCGGAAGAATTTTCCCGCCTGTTTTATGGAAAAACTGCATGAAACTCATCACGGTCGCAGGGCCACCTTCATCAGGGAAAACTTCTGTTATCGTTCACCTGATAATGGAACTGAATAAAGAGGGGATTCGCGTCGGAGTTATTAAATTCGACTGCATTTCACCGGGAGACGAGGATATCTATCTTGCCGATAATATACCTATCCGTGTGGGACTGGCAGGAAATCTCTGTCCTGATCACTTTTTTGTATCTAATATTGAGGATTGTGTTGCCTGGGGGGTTAAAGAAGGTTTTGATCTCCTTATAACGGAAAGTGCAGGATTATGCAGCCGTTGTTCTCCTCATATCCGAGGGATTACTGCCATTTGTGTTATTGACATGTTAAGTGGCATAAATACTCCTAAGAAGATAGGTCCGATGTTAAAACTAGCCGATATTGTCGTAATAACCAAAGGTGATATTGTATCACAGGCTGAACGAGAAGTCTTCTCATTCAGGGTGGGCAGGGCCAACCCTTCGGCAATGATTGTGAAAGTGAACGGACTTACAGGACAGGGACTGCTCCCTCTCATCGGATCATGTATTGACTCTCCGGATACGGATACTGTAAACGAATATTCTCTCAGATTTGCAATGCCATCGGCATTATGCTCTTATTGCCTTGGAGAGACCCGTATAGGCAGGGACTTTCAGATGGGCAATGTGAAAAGGATGAATTTATGAGTTATGATGTTTTGGATCCGGAAAATTCAGGGGAGAATGAAATTCTAAATCATTCATTAAACTTTTTTTCCAATGTTCAAACCCTGACTATCACCGGAGGTAAAAATAAATCCGGCATTAAAGAACCATACTCTATCTCCTGCAATGCCGGAGAGATAATCTGCCTGGTAGGACCGACCGGTTCTGGAAAAAGCAGAATGCTCGGGGATATTGAGTGTCTGGCACAAGGAGATACACCGTCCGGAAGACACATCCTGATCAACGAAAAAGTTCCTTCACCTTCTCTCAGATCAGGAGCTTTAGGTCTGGTGGCCCAGTTATCACAGCAGATGAATTTTGTTGTGGATCTTAGTGTCAGGGAGTTTATCTCGCTTCATGCCGAATCAAGGTTAATCCAAAATCCCTGTGAGATCGTTGATCAGATACTTGCTAAAGCCAATGAATTATCGGGGGAAATGTTCTCACCTGATGTATCGCTTACACAACTCAGTGGAGGTCAGTCCCGGGCTTTGATGATCGCTGATACCGCCCTGCTCTGTCCATCCCCTGTGGTACTTATTGACGAGATAGAGAATGCAGGAGTTAACAGGAAAAAAGCTCTTGAATTACTGGTGCAGAAAGGAAAGATAACGTTTATTGCTACCCATGATCCTGTTCTGGCTCTTTTGGGATCAAGACGATTCTATTTCAGGGATGGAGGAATAGCCGGAATAATTGTTCCTGACAGAGAAGAACGGGAGGCAATGGAGTACATTCTTAAAATCGACGATCAGTGGACTGCCTGGAGAGAATGTATCAGGATGGGAGAATTAATCCGGATAACAAAAAGAAAAGATAATTTATAACCTGCTAATTAAAAATTATCCTGATAGTTCATCTTTATGAGCCAAAACATAATCCATGAATGTTGCTGCTTCGGATGGATTAGATGAACTTTTCAGGGTTACAATATAATTATCCATACCGTACTCAGGAATTGGAATTACCCTGACTTCACCCTTATCTTTTTGGGCCATATAATCAGATTTCCACATAACAGTTGCATCTGCAGAAGAATTTGCTACTGCTTCATATATTGCGTCTATTCCCGATTGGTTTAAAATTACCGGAGTCGACCGGAGTGATTCATATACTGAATTTGCAAGACATCCTCCCGGCATATGATAATTAACCAGATCTACCGCTGCGAATCTGGTTCCATTCAAATCAGAGAGAGAATTTATATTACTATTTCGTGATACGATAAGGTCCGCTTCTGAACTTGAGACCTTCTCACTTTTATCAACTAATCCTTTTTCTTCCAGAGTATCCAGACCTTTAAGGTCAAATAGCGGATATTCTTTCTCAATGACAACAAGATCTGCAGATGTGTTATTTGATATTATTTCATCAATTATCTTTTTTCTACCTTTCACACTTACAATGTTGATAATTGTATTATGGTCTTTTCCATACTCTTTTGCAAGGTTATTAAGTCCTTTGTTAAGTGATTGATCAAATGGAGTCAGAATTGTCAGAGTTGCCGGTGAGCTGCCTGGCAATGAAAAAGAATCTGCATAAGCGGCAGAACTCATACTGATTAAAAGGATTAATCCGACAATAATGAGTCTTCTTAACAATGTAATATCCCCCTGACTGACATGCAATTGAATCGGAAATATAGAGTACAAAAGATCATTGAAACTGCTATTCCTGCTATCATCATGATGAGAAGACCCGGATCCCCATGAGAAACCGGATAAATTGTAGTGACGCTCATCCCGCCACAAGCATTACCTACGCACATGATTACCTATAGATAATTATCAATTACATTGAATAAACCTTCCTTACAATTATCTTAAGTTAACCAATTATGAGAGTACATAAAATAGACATTATCCAAGATGGGTGATGATCTATTCATTTGGTTTTTTCTAATCTACCTGAATTTATAACGAGGAGAGATTCGATAAATCGGGATAATTAACTTATATTCAACCTTCGAAACCGAGGTATCCGGAGAATAATTAAGACAATTGTAAACGATTGCTACTTTAAAGCAATTCTAACTTTCAGAGTTTGAAACATACAGGCGATAGTGTTTTCTTATTGCATTCAGAACCTTTTCTGATTGAGTCCAGCGAATGTCCAGATGGTTCACGATCTCATCTATCCGCCTGACCTGTATAATAATCTGGTCAATTATCTGTGGGTCACCAAACATGTCTGCATAGGTCATGATAATTGATAGAGGATTTCTGATTTCATCATTAAGAATGGCAAGTTGGGCAAGGTTTTTTTGAATCTGTACGAGTGCAGCGTATTTCTCTTTCTCAAGTTGTAACTCCCAGGTA
>Ga0074198_1000874_pt1 | contig 25172 bp, 23 predicted proteins | sample EPASupsiteSAE323_FD_64527 | JGI IMG/M metagenome (GOLD analysis project Ga0074198, IMG submission 64527) | Bioremediated contaminated groundwater from EPA Superfund site, New Mexico - Sample SAE3-23 | ecosystem: Environmental > Aquatic > Deep subsurface > Groundwater > Contaminated ...
CTGATAGGCATCAGGGTAACCTTCTATATCTTGCTTTAATGCATCAAGATCGATCCGTCTTGGTTTTGTATTCCGTTTCTCAATAGGTTCTAGCTTTTTTGACCATAAAAATATACTGTTCTTTCCCACACAAAATCGTTTTGATGTTTCCTCAAACGTGAGTCCTTCCTTCTTTTTGACTCCTAATACCTTACGTCGAAAATCTATGGAGTACGTCATACTCTGTCTTCTGTGCTCATTATTGTTAAATTATAACTAAATTATACGGAGTTAGCTATATTTCCCAAAATAGTTGTCACGTGCCAATCGCCGTATGATTCAACCAAAGACTGTGAAGACCGTAATCCAGGAGCACTAATACTAATATCTGTAGCCCCAACATTTACACCGTTTTCTCCAAAAGGAAATGGAGCTGTAAATCCTTCCCATAAGCCTTGCGGACCAGGACCATGAAGAGACATGTTCTCGCCAGGGGTGCCAGAAGTATACACAGTAGAAACATGGGCCCCCGAACCTATAACATAAGGGACTAAAGATCCTGCGGAAACATTGAAATCAACATAAGAAGCCGAAAACCCATCTGGATTCAAAACTAATTGAAAGGGATCAAACACCATCAAGTTAGAATGATTCACAGATATATTTGTATTCGTTGTCTCAAAAGGCCATAAGATAGACGCCCACACCTGATGAGTCTTTATGGGTTGAGAAAATCCAGAAACAACTTTGGGACTAACTTCTACGTACCCCTCAACAGTGTTGCCCACGTTAACTTGCTGACTAGGACCTAATCGAAACGCCGGCTTGACGGTAGAATAATCAGACAATTTATTATTGTAATACTGTTATTATAATTATATTTTAATATTTATTTGAAATAAATAAAACAATAATACTCAAAAACACAATTAACCCATCACATGCGTGTGGAAATGAGGGATTTCTTGGCCACCACCTTCTCCCGAATTAACCAGAAGCTTGTAACCCGTATCGTTCAATCCTTGAGAACGCACAATTGTATCAATCACTTTATAATAATCTAGTATTTCTTCACTCTCAGCGCCTGATATAAAATCATGAAACGTGACATATGGCTTTTTAGGAATCACCAAAATATGAACAGACGCTTTAGGAAAGGCATCATAAAAAGCAAGCGTATATTCTGTTTCCAGAACTTTTTTTGATGAGATTTCGCCACGCAAAATTCGTGCAAAAATACTATTGTGATCGTACATGTCCACCTACCATTTATGTTTAGCTAAATTCACTTCTAAGAACGCCTGGTGATCTTCAACATCTTTCGTTATAAAATGACGCACAGGGAAATTAGCTGGTTTTGGCTTCAGAACTCCAGCTGCTCCCGATGAATCCACAACAATCTTTAACTTGCGCTGAATACCTCCTGTTAATTCTGTATAAACGCGCGCCAGCAATTGCACATCAATCAACGCTCCGTGGTAATCACGGGTATCTAGACTAATACTAAAACGTTCACACAAAGCATCCAAACTATTACCTTTACCAGGAAACTTAGCACGGGCCATCGGCAATGTATCGATAGCACGTGTTTTTTCAATTTTTGGATACTGTTCTATAGCCAATTGATAATTAATAAACCCCATATCGAACGGTGCGTTGTGAATCACCAATTGGTCTTCCCCAATGAAATCGAGAAAATCTTTAACAATCTGCCCAAAGGTCGGGTACTGCTTCAAAAATGACCATGTCAAACCTGTCATTCTTTGAGCACTTTCTTCTAATTCACGCTCTGGATTAATGTATTGATGATATTTGTTTCCCGTTAAAATACCATCAATCATTTCGATGCATGCCAATTCAGTCATACGATGACCTTCACCGACACGCAGCCCTGTTGTTTCGATATCAAGTATTAAAAGACGTTTTTTGACCATTAGGTACGATCGTAAGTAGAGCGTGTATTGATAATATACGCGATTACACCCGACACGATAAAGGGAGCCAATCCAATCAGCAAATCTGTTCGTGAGTATTGCAAGACACAAAGCGTATTATCCATCACACCTTTATTGTTCATCAACAACGCTGCTATCGTATGGAAAAGGTACCCAAAGGACATGATTAACATGTTCGTTGACGCTGAAGCCAAAGTCGATAATTCTGGCAAGACCACTTTTCCACCCCAATCAATACAAAGTACTTGGTAAGCAGCAAAGCATCCAAGCACCGCATATAAGACCAGAACACCCCAAATGGGAATACCCGGAACAAACAGTCCAAGCAATGCTGCAGAAGAAATAACACCGGACAATCCAAAAATCTGTTTGCTTTTATTAAAACGTTCTGCCAGAAGAGGTAGCGCTATAGATCCAAAAGCAAACCCCACAGGAATAACCGATGTGATATCAACGGCTTGAGTTAGATCACAATGGAATAAACTGGTTAACAACGGTACAGACCATCCATCGGCGAACCCTTCCATACTCCAAATGATTAATCCTCCCACAAGAGTAACAATCCAAAATGATCGATTTTTAGATAGTTTTTTAATACTTTCTATGAATCCTCCCTGTGTTTGGCTTTGAATGGGACGAATAAACAAAAAAGAGGCAATAGCTAACACGATACCCAATACTAAAATACCGCTTAACGTGAGTTCATATCCTGCCGTACTAAATAAACGCTTCAACGGACCAAAACCCACAACAGATGCCGTATACCCTGCTGTTCCCGCTATACCCAAAAGGATCGCAAATTGACGGGCTTCAAAAAAGGTACGATTGATTTTGAAAACGCCCAAAATACCCGTTGAAGCTCCTACTCCCAGTAAAACTCTACCCACAATTAATAACACAGCCGAATCTGACCATAACATCGGCGTTAACCCAACAACACACATAAATATAGATAGCATCATCACAGATCTTGGGCCAAAACGATCAAGTGCGTAGGCCATAGGCAAATGTGCCAAACAGTACCCTAAGTAATAAAGTCCTCTATACTGTCCAAACACAATCTCTGACATTTGGAACTTTTGACACAAAACATCAGACACAATAACGGGCAAATTCCTGGTTAGCGTAACAAAGGCATAAAATAACGACCCTATAATGAATGCTACATAGCGTTGGTACGACAACACTAAAATCCCCCTAATAACAGTTGTGCATACGGATGCGTAGGATTGTCGAACACACGATCCGTAGGACCAGCTTCAATGACAACACCTTCTTTCAATACAACAACATCGTGACATATGGATTTGATGACCTGCAAATCGTGAGAAATGAAAATGTACGTTAAATTTCTTTTTTGTTGTAGATCTTTTAAAAGCAATAAAATATTTTTCTGAACTGATCGATCTAAAGCAGATGTTGGTTCATCTAAAATAAGCAGTTCAGGTTCTAACAAAAGCGCCCGAGCAATGGCAACACGCTGTCTTTGTCCGCCCGAAAATTGATTGGGAAAACGACTTAATGCAGAAACATCAAGACCGACTTGCTCAAGAATGATCCGCAACGTATCGTCACTATGATCTGTATCAGTCACTAAACCCGTTTCTTTTAAAATTTCTTTCACTGTCATTCGAGGGTTCAGGGATGTGTAAGGATCTTGGAAGATATATTGAATGCGGCGCCGTAAAGGCAAAAAATCTTTATAAGGTAAATTGTTGATGACACGTCCATGAAACAAGATAGAGCCAGACGTTGGCTTCATGATACTGACAATAATTTTTGCGATTGTCGTTTTGCCGGAGCCACTTTCACCTACAATTCCAACCGCGTGCCCCTGCCTTACAGAAAAAGATATATCCTTCAGCAAAACAGTTTCTTTTTTATGCCAAAAAAAAGACGATGTTACGGATTTCTTCAGATGTTCAATACTTAAAATAACAGGTGCTTTTTCTGATGTTTGAATAGGCTTGCCTGGCGGATCAGCCATAATCAACTGCTTGGTATAATCATGTTTTGGATTTTTCAAAACCTCAGTCGTATTCCCCTGTTCAACAATCATGCCATTTTTCATAACGACAATCCGGTGCGCAAACCCTTTAACAACAGAAACGTCATGTGTAATCAACAACAAAGACGTGTCTTTTCCTCTGTTTCTCAAAATATCGATGATATGTTTTTGAAGATGTCTATCTAAAGCCGTTGTCGGCTCATCAGCAATAATCAGCTTCGGAGATAATGCCAAAGCCATGGCAATCATCACACGCTGCTTTTGACCACCCGACAATTGATGAGGATATCGATCAAGATCAATATTATCCAATCCAGCTTTTAATAAAGTTGATTTCATATCAAACGGCATTTCAGAGTGCAACAAAAAAACTTCTTCTATTTGGGCTTTTATTTTTTTTGTAGGATTCAACGCCAACCCGGGTTCTTGAAAAATATAACCTATCTCTTTACTGCGCATTCGCTGCATTTGTAGATCGGACAGAGCTAATAAATTGGTATCATGCCAAAGAATTTGACCGGTGTAGCTTGCCTGTCGGATCAAACGCATGATGGACAAAGCCGTTAGCGTCTTCCCAGACCCGCTTTCACCGCATAAAGCAACAACTTCTCCTGGATTAAGGTTAAAGTTGACATCTTTCAATAAACACTTGCCTTCAATAGTTAAGGATAAATTTTGAACAGACAGCATTATTTAACTTTTTCTAATTCACTCAACAGATCAGACAAAATGCCAATGAGAACTCTACGGTTTTGGGGCGTTAAACGCTCTAATCCTGTTTTTTGGACACTTAAAGTATTGTGCGCCAAAGATACACGCAGAACAGATTGTTTAGATTTTAACGTGATTGGCAAAGCTTTTTCTTTAACGATACGACGCAAAGTATCACGAGAACGCACATTCTTTTCAATAAGCTCATTTTGCAATGCATGAGGAATTTCTAATAGCCGCAAGGTTTCACTAACAGATTGCGGAGAAATTCCTAAAGATTGGGCAACTGCTGCCTGCGTTTGTTTAATGGCTAACAAATCGGCATAAGCTCTGGCCAACTCTAAAGGGTGAAGATCGCTACGTTGAATATTTTCTATGATGGCAATTTCATGACGTCTATCTACATCCTTAATGATGATGCACGGAACCCGCTCCATATTCAGTAAATTAGCAGCCCTAAGACGCCGCTCCCCCGATATAACTTCGTAACAACCTTCCTGGTTAGAACTTTTAATCACCTGTAAAGGTTGAATCACCCCATGAGATTGAATAGACTGCTTAAGCTCTTCCAATTCTTTCTCATCAAAATGCACACGTGCTTGATTCGCGAAGGGGACCAGTCTTTCCGTTTGAATATAAAAATATTCTCCCACCCTTTGTTCTTGTCCAATGCTAGAACGACCAACACCAACGGGCGTAATCATACCTCTCATCGACTCTGAAACTTTATCGGTATAACGAACTTTTCCCATATCACAACTCCAAATCTGTGGTTTTAAACAAAATGTAGTACAAAACATCCAATACATCTTCCAAAGCGATAGAATTTTTTCGACAAAAAACAGCGAGTGGCTGCGACATTTTTGCAGAAATATTAATATCTTCGCTTTTACGGAATGCAAAATTTTCAATCATGTATTGTCCGTAAAATTCACGCAGTAAAGTAATGGCTTCAACTGAGGTTGACGTTCTATCTTCATAACGATTAGGAATGATGAAGATTTCCGGCTTTTCCATAACCATAGACCGAAAAAAACGATCCAAATCATTCATGAGCAACTTCAATCCGTTGATGGAATAAGCCTGCGTTTCAACGATAATATTTAACAAATCAGAAAAAACGATCACATTCCGATTCAGATGACTAATTGAGGGGTTAGTATCAAACAAAATAAAGTCATAATCCTTCTTTAACGGATCGAACGCTATTTTGATACGTTCTTCACGTTTAGGAAGTTCGTTTAAACTAACCTCTATTCTAGTTAAAGACAAATTCGATGGAACCAAGTCCAATCCCGGAAAAATAGGTTGGATGACTTCCTTGGGCGACATTTGATTTTCGATAATGTCGTACAACGTTAAATATTCTTTTTCATTAGAAAGTCCAAAAGATGTTGTTAAATGGCCCTGCGGATCAGCATCAACGACAAGAACATTAAATCCCATTAACGCCAAATGACTTGAAATTTGAAAACAGATACTGGTTTTACCCACACCACCCTTGAAATTATAAAAAGCCATGACAGGCTTGTTAATATGAATATCTGCTCCAATACAGTGCCGAAGCACAGTACGAACATCATTTGCACTGTAGCGCATATTCCGCAAGTTTTTGATGTCAACGGGCTTTATATCGTTTTGAGCGATACATTTGCTAATCGTGGGCGGTGTCACTTTAGCAATTTGCGCCATAACCCGTTGCGTGAGGCCAACCATAAAATATAAAAAAAATATTTCTTTCACTCTAATGATAAGAAAACTTTCTATAAATAGGCAACAAAATTTTGCAAAATTGTGAAAATAAACAAATTTTTTTGTTTAGACAGGGTTATGGCAGGTCGGATGGCACACTCTTTTTTGTTCCAGAAGACATCACGGCCGCACTTACAATACCAGCCAATACAGCTGCAGACACCCAACTAAAATCAAAATTTTGTCTACTCTCAAATTCAACCCCCTTACCCCATTCCAAGGGTTTATCATCAGTTGCTCTGTCTGCCGCAGCATATCCCGACAGTGCGCCTAACGTTGCTACAACGGCTGTCAATCCAAATGCAGCCAAGAAATCTACTGACTTTGATAAACTTCGACCAGCAACCAACCCCATCCCTGAACTCACCGCTCCAGCCACAACTCCCGCTGCCAACGCACCTTCTGAGAAACAAATTTTACTCATATCGTTAAGCGTTTTACACTAAGTTAAATTAATTATAAAATAAATAAATAAAAATAGCAATGCTTTAACAAAAATGGAGTATACATCATCAAGCCTAAAACAAAACTCATTTATTAGCCCCTTGGTACAGATTTTTTAAACCTCAACAAACACCGCCACGGATTCGACGTGTTTAGTGTGGGGAAACATATCCATCACACCAGCAAATTTTAATTGATACCCGTGGCTTGCTAAAACCTTAGCATCCCGTGCCAAAGTTGCCGCATCACAAGAAACGTAGACAATATAAGGAATTTTCAACCCAACAACCAAGGACATATTGGCACCCGTTCTTGGCGGATCAATCAATAACTTGTCATGGTTTTTTTTTGGCCAAGTGATTTTAGACGCCTGCAAATCTGCCTTGAAAAATTGAGCGTTAGTTATTTGATTCAAAGCGGCATTTTCTTGAGCGCGCTTCACCATGCGCGAAACACCCTCAACACCCGTCACTGCGGCTGCTTTTTTGGCAATAGGCAAACTGAAATTACCCATACCACAATACAAATCTAGAACACGATCTGTTGGTTTCACATCAAGCAGAGTCAACACCTGCGCCACCATTTTGCAATTTATTTCTGGATTGATTTGCGTGAAGTCTGTAGGATGGAATCTAAATTCAATATCCTCAACCCTATAGCTTAAAAATTCCTGACCATCTTGGGGGTACAGCTTGACAACAGAAGAACGTCCCTGTGTTTGCACATAAAAATGAAAATTTTGTTTTTTTGCAAAATCTGTAATTTTTGTTTCATCAGGCTCTGTTAGTGATTTTTTAGAGCGCAGAATAAAGGCTGTCGTTCTATTAAGCGGGTGATCCATAGAATCGCCCACGGCCATATCAATGGATTGAATCGCATCACATATACTTAATTGATTAACAAGGTCAGACAGCTCTGCACAGTTAATATGCGCGGGTAGAATCAAGCATTCTTTGATATTCACAACATCATGAGAGTTATTCTGTTTAAACCCAATGACCGCTTTTTTCGTTTGTGTATCATACTGAACACTGAACTGTGCTTTGTTTCGATAATGCCAAAGCGGTCCCCGTAAGGGCTCCAAAATAACCTCAGGCGTTAAATTCGCATGGTGCTTCAGATGCTCTAGCAACGTACTTTGCTTTAACCTAATTTGTTCGTCATGCGCCATGTGCTGTAAAGAACACCCTCCACACGTACCAAAATAAGGACACGGCGGAACAGCGCGTTGATCAGACGGCTTCACAATGTTAATGGCCTTGGCTTCATTGAATCTACTATGTTCAGCATAGATATCATAAGTAACCTCTTCACCCAACAAGGCAAAATCGACAAACGTCGTTTTCTCCCCTTCTTTTTTAACAATCCCCCGCCCTTCGTGCGACGTGGCAGTGATAACGCCTGTTTTCATGTGATTTTTGATTGACCCTGACTTGGTTATTATTTCAGATATTCGCGCATTATGAACACAATCAACTTAAAAAACATAAAATTCTAATGACTTTCTTTGATACATCATCTCTTTTCGCACAATAGATTAAGCCCTTCACTTCAATAGACTCTGATAATGATCTCTTCCCTATAGCCGTGAAAATTGGGAATAAAAATACCAATTTTCACTATCCCAGCGGATGTCAACAATTAAACTACGAGCGAATTAATCGTCGTCAGAATCCCATTTCGTGTGCCTCTCCTTTTTTTGTTTCAATTCTTTTCGCTCAAGATATTGGGTCTTATTTAGGATTTGTGCTCGATCCAAAAAAAGACCACTCAACAAAAATCGGCTTGCTTCATATTTTTCCAATCCCTTTTCAATACCACCTATGAAAGCTTGTCTGCACAGCTCAAATGTCCTTTGATAATTTTGATTCAATGCCTTAAAATCTGTACTTTCACTAGTATTTTCAAGTAACCTTTTCTGAATAATTTCAGAAAGTATTTGAACAAAAAGATAAGCTGGTTCATATGTTTTTCCCGAACCTTCTTCTTTTCTATATGGTCCACGACAATCAATGGCCCAAACATTATTAGCCATATCAACCAAAAAATTGGCAGGATGACAATCTGGATGCGGTGAGTAATCTAAAAACATTTTGGCTGTTTGTATACCCATTTTAAAAATCACATCCTGTAAGATTTGGGTATGCTCTGGAAAACCGATAAGCCTTCTAATACAAATTTCACCATCTGCTCCAACAATTAATGGATACACCTCGACATAGAATTCCTGTCCATCTGTCCCTTTTTGCACAAAACGCTCCAACAAAGGAACAACACCTTGTTTGGATAAAACCTTATCTGCCTGCTGTAATTTTTCAGAAAATAGCATGCCTTTTTCAGCCAAATCACAATCAAGCAATGGTGGGGTGTCTACATAGATTTTTTTCCGTTTTTGCATAATAAACAATTGTTTTTCTTTCACATTTGTGCCGCATGTTCCAACTCCAGTTTTTTCATGATTCTCTCCAGAAACAAAACCCTGCGAATTTTCTCGAAATCTTAGAAGCTGAACATCCTGCTCGGAAAAATAATCATGAACAACTGATGCAAAATCGCCTATATAACCAACCGTTTCTTGAACTTTAGTGGGACTTCCAGTAGGAGTTGTTGTCGCAAAGGTATAATTCAATAGATAAAATGATAAACAAAACACGATAAAAAATCGCCTATATTTTCTTGGACACTATTTGAATATATGTCTTGAATATTACGATGTCAACATTTTACATATTTATTATTATAGTAATAAATTACCAAACAAAACCCTTTACAATAAGTTTTTAATTTTGGTAGAGTTGCATACGATTTTCAGATTAAACGTATATGCTTTTCTTATTTTGTTTTGCGACTGATACGGTAACGATTGATTGGAATAAAGAAGCTTCCAGGTTAATGCAAACAACAAATTTAAATCAACGACAACTTTCCTTTATCCTTACTACTGGGCTACTCGCAGACAACACATCTGTATTTAATGAAGTATTTGGATCTACACTAACATGGGAACAAATACAGAAATTTATAAAGGCCATGCATTGGATATTAACAGACATCGTAAAAGAAGGAAAACGTGCCATAACAACTCTATCTCGTGATCATCCAAATTTCGAATTTTTTGAAAACATGAAACTTGATCCTCAGCATCCGTTATATGAACAATACTACGCACCTTTAGTGCAGAAGCTTGAAGATCAAAATTAATCACGTTGCGCCTAATCCTAATTGATATGCTGCGATCCGTTTGATGTCGCCGCTTCAGGTTTTTCGGTTTCATAGGCCGTAGCACACAAACACAGCATCAAGAACAGTACCTTATTAAGACCACTAATTTTGATGTGGGGAATAAATTTTTTTCGTCCGATAAAAGACATCGTTAACAGCTTTTCATCTTCCTATGTAATCATATAATAATTAGGTGTTAAAAACAAGTTAATTTATTGAATAAATTTTTTCGCTACTAATAAAAAATAGTCTTATTGTTCTTTTTCATGTATTTGTTCACAACAATAGCACGGAGATCAAAAGGTACTTATCACCAAGATAATACAATTTAGAATAAAAATAGTTACATTTTAAATAAAAAATGGTAAAATAAAATATGTGAACTGAAAAGTATAAATATTATGAGTACACCGGAAAATATTAGTTTAGAGATCACGGCGACAAGCCCCGTATTGGTTGGTCAAAAGACAACACTTACGATTGATGTACACAATATTGGCCTTAGTGAAACCGCATCCGACACAGTGAATATTTTTGTTGTTGGATGTGACGTGTCTGATGCGCAATCAACGCTTCTTTTTTCAGATTTGATATTAGCACCAATGTCTGTTAGTGGTATGGATGAGCTAACACCTTCTGTCCCGATGATGGCGCCAGGTGACTTTGTGTTTACAGCGATCAGCAAATCCAACCCAACTGTCAGCGACTCTGTAACGGTGCACGTATCTTCTTCGGCGATTTATGCGACGGATGTTTGTGCGATTAGGCAAATTCAAGAGTTTTCGGATGCTTGTGTTTCTGACCAAACGCCTGGTGTTGTCCTAGGAACCGTTGTTAGCATCTGTGAAGATTATGCGGGCAGATGTTCTTATTATTCGAATCTAACCCAAGGAATAGGGACTATCTATCATTGTTCTGATGGAACATGGATTAAACAAGGCGGGGGACCTATAGAAGGAGGAACCATCATATACGATCTTGATTTTGTAGGTAATACAATTGTTATAGGTATGGACAATACGGCATTTATTGTTGTTGGTGGAAACCCACAAACAACAATAGTAGCTTTAAATGATGTGATTTCTATTAATCGACATAGTGACCAAGCTGGTTGGCTAACGCAGGCAGAAGTATCAAATTCAGATTGTTTTGGATTTGGTCGTCAAGTGGTATTATCTAGTGATCAAAAGACATTATTAGTCAGCACCCCCTTTCAAGACCTTGATGAAAGTGGAAATATTAAAACACCTTCAACAGGTACTGTTCATGTTTTTTACAACAGCGATGGAACTTGGAGTCGTAATCAAAAACTCGGTGCCGGTAGTGATGGAGATTGGTTCGGTATATCTCTTGCCTTGTCTGCCGATGGCCATACAGCATTAATTGGGGCTAGCCAACACAGCAATAAACGCGGTTGTGCTTATATTTTCACCAACAGCGACGGCACATGGATACAAGGAACTCCGCTGTTTGCTAATAATGGGACCTCAGGTGACCTGTTTGGATCTGCGTCTGCCTTATCTGAAGATGGTACCGTGGCTGTTATTAGCGCCATTAATAACTCAGGCCTCGGGGGGAATGCCAACTTAAATAGCGTTTATATTTTCGTCAACAGCGATGGCATGTGGAATCAGTATCAAGAACTTTCTGTGTCAGACACATCGTCATTCGGATCTTCGATCAGTATGTCACATGGTACGATCGTCATCGGTGCACCAAATGACGGAAGAGACTCTGCAGAGGGTGAGGTATTTGTGTTTAAGCAATCTTCTTCTAATGGCTTGTGGCAACAGGTCAATCGATTTTCCGGATTAGATAGTGCCGCTAATGATACTTTTGGTATAAGCATTGATATTTTTGGCAATAAAATTATTGTTGGCGCGCCCGGGCACAACAGTAATACTGGTGCTACGTATTTCTTTGAAATAAGTCCGCCAAGGTTATTGTCAAACGTTATAGCGCCTGTATTTATTGAGACTAATACGTCATGCTCGATTCAATTTGATTTGTATCTTTCTGACCTGTCGCATCATGCACACATCAGATTTGCCATGAATGATTCGGATTATTATACTTCTGATTTTACAACAGGAACAAACACATTGTCTGTCACAGTTCCTGCTTTTTCAAGCGATGTCAGTGATCTTCATTGCTCCTTATTTGCTGTTGATGCTCAAAACTCTACAAACTCTGATGAAGTTGTTTTTGTTATTAGTCTGATACCGAGTTCTTCAGATATGAATGATTTTTCACCACCTTCATTCAAGAGTTTAGACAGTATGATGAGCAGTCTATTTTCGCAAATGTTCAATAATGTTTCTAGTCAAAAGCTAGATTTCATGGCAACAGCATTAGGAAGTCAAAATGTGACAGATTTACCATCATTATTTAATCCCAATTCAGTATATTCAAATCTAACCCCTTCTGTTTCAACTAGCACCCGTTTTGATCTTTTTAAAGGTGTACAAGAAATCACAATAGATCCTTCGTTGCCTGATTTGTCTTCTAATTCAGGTTGGTGGGTGCCCAGCTTTACTCCCATAAAGAATAATTCAGATACACAAACTCATTTTGAAATATCAGGCTTAACAATACTCGCTTTCTGGCCACAATCCTATACCGCATTGACCTCAAATATATCTGGTTCATTTAATCTAACAACGTTGGCATCTGATACAACTGCGCAAGTTATTTTCATGTTAAACGGAAAAATAACGTACCAATCTGATTATAGTTCTGGAACCCACAATTTTTCATTTAATGTTCCCTTGGAAAGACCGGGGTATTCGGTTTATGTTGTTGGTACTGTAAACGGACAAGGACGCTTTGTGTCCAATCAACAATCTGGAATAATTTCGATGCCCATTTTAGCAACGGCGCCCTCCCCTTTTTATATCGAAACCTATGTTCAAGACAGTGATACAGTTAACATTACCGTTGTAGAACAAGCATCTGGTAGTGCTTCAGATATCATTATCATTGTGTGCGAACAAGTATCAGATAATTCGTATATTTTCGTTTCTGCATTCAGTGATACAATCCCCGTACCAGGCGGGTTTACTGTGTCAACAGCTATTGGCGCACCAGGCAAATATAAGTTCACGGCGACATCTGCATTTAATAATTACCAAAAGACCACCGAAGTCTATCAACTTGGAACACAAAGCAAACATCAAGTAACGTGGCATCTTTTGGGATCATTCTTAAGTATGATCTTTAATTTACCAGCCAGTTTTACGTCTGCTTTTCCTGGTGTCTCTGATTATAAGACGATTTTGTCAGACATGTATCTTTTTGCAAAACAAGCATCCTTTGCTATGGAATTGACGATTACAGAACAGTCTGATGTGCTGCCTAGTGATGCCAGCATTTTAGGAGAAAAGAAGGCTGTCATTGCCTATGCTAACTCTGATGGAGCTTTATTATTTGTTGATAAAGCCGGTCAATTTACATTAGGTCTTCAAAATTTCATGACAAGCGATGTTCTGATTCAATATTACGACAAAACACATGGTGTTCTTAGCGATAAATTCATGACGGATAATAGCGGAAGCGTTGTGATTAATACGATTACCCAACTTGGTACTGATTTAGAGATTGTTAACATTCATTCTGATTTGCAATCAGATAACAGCATTTTGTTCACCATAAATATACGTAACAATGGACCATATGGTGTTAGTGATGCTTTCTTAAAATTTGCGTCAAGTTTTGGTGATGATGTTACGCAAAATATTGACGTAATGAACATGAATGCAAGCGATATCATTTCTTTCACTTTCTCTCCGGGCGATTTGGGCGACTGTACCATCGGATTCGATATTGACAGCATTACGCTTGTCAACACGAACACAACCAGTCATATCTTAAAAATCGGTCCAAATCTTGAAATAACATTGGCAGCAGACCTAACCACAACCACAGCCAACAGCGATGTTCAGCTGACTGCAACAATAATAAATACAGGGCTTATTGGCATGCCGTCGGATACATTGACTGTTTTGGGAACGTGTAAACGGCCCCACTCAAATTATCCGTCAGACATATTCCCTTTTGCATTGACGGCACTACCACAATTAATACCAAATACATCAGACGTTATCACTTATTCAGATTTCTTCTTGCCGGCTGGACAATTTGTTTTGCAAGCACAAACAGCAAAAACCGATCTTGTAAATAAAGCTTTCACAAGCAATACGGTTACGATTGATGCTTATGGCACATCTCAGTATGGAGAGACGCAAGTTCATTTAGACGGGTGTTCCTTGGATCTTGTGTTAGACTTACCACCACAATTCATACAGACTCATTCGGATCTGAATACAAGTGATATTCAGTCCTTATTTAGTGATATGTATGACTATGCACAAACACATACGCCATTTGTCGTAGGATTATTGGTAAGCGATCAATCAGACGTTTTCGATAGTGATGCATTAATTTTGCAGGGTCAACAAACGGTTTACATCTCAGTATCAGATGAGGGATTGTACGCAAGCAATAAAAACTTCACATTGGGACTGTTAAACTTTATGTCATCAGATTACAGTCTGTTTTACAGTGATCGGGTTGAATCATTTACAGACGGCATGGAAACGATGCAAGGCTCTGTCAACATTAAAACTGTCGTGTATACACAAGATACAGCCTCACCCTCAATGACAACGCCTTATGTTGGAGCAATGGCGGCAATTTTTGTGCTGGTAATGCTACTCGCCTTCTTATTCCATTAATGTGCTAGAATCATCAATGCTGATTAGTACACATACACCCGATGAGTTACGCTGAAGCTCATTTTGTCCTACAAAATCAATCTGATCCGATACGCGCTAAAAAGTCTTTGCGTTTTTTCAAAACAGGAAAAGGACAATATGGAGAAGGAGATCAATTCGTCGGCATTTCTATGCCTGATTTGCGTGTTATAGCAAAGCAGTTTGAATCGTTAGGTTATACAGCAATTCAGCAGCTGATCACATCTACGATTCATGAAGAAAGAATGCTCGCAGTGTTGATTTTGATAAGGCAATACAAGAAGGATAAGCAGGCCGTGTATCAGTTTTACATTGATCATTTAGATTATGTGAATAATTGGGATTTGGTAGATATTTCGGCTCACTTGATTATGGGGCAACATTTGATGGATCACGACAAATCTGTTTTGCTGGAATTGGCACAATCTCCGCTAATCTGGCATAGGCGCGTAGCAATCGTGACAACGTGGTGGTTTATTCGTCACAAGCAATTTGATTGGACGATAACAGTGGCAACTGTCTTATTGAAGGATCCTCATGACCTTATTCACAAGGCCGTTGGATGGATGCTGCGTGAGGCGGGAGAGTGCGATCAACACGTGTTACTATCTTTTTTAAATAAGCACGCTAACCACATGCCTCGCACCATGCTACGTTATGCGATTGAAAAACTACCAGAATCGATACGAAAGGGGTATTTGGGGAAATAAATTGTCTATCTTTTCTTACGGTACTTCTGACGCAACCACGCTGTACTCATATTAGGGAATGAAGATTAGTGAGATTTTAATTGTTTCCCCTTAATTAAGTGTACATAATTATCTTTTTTGGGGTTATTAATGATCGGCCTTTTTTTATTAACACAAACAGTTATTGGTACAGACGGCCCTCCACCAAAAACACAGGGGGGTTTTTGGGACTTTCTTTCTTGCTGTAAAAAAGAGATGGTGAAACCCAAACAAAACCACGATCCAGCAGCAGAATACCATGGGAACGAGTATCAGGTGCAGCCTACCACCCACCAGCAGACGATACAACACTTTCACATCGATATCCTGTAGGAAAAAAACACAAAACAAAATTTGGAGACACACTTCGAACACAAAGGCAAAATGCTGCTCGTACTGCTTTAGGATTCTCCAGGTGATATTCACGGTATTGTACCAAAAATCGAAAAAAGTTCGCATTTAACGACGAACCATAATGATTAACTTTCTCTACCATACCCAAGTCTTGCAAAATGCTCCTAGTAACACCAAAATCGAGGCGATAATGGCTCGTTGGCCGTTGATGTTCGTAAGGACGGATTTGGTTCCATAATACGCAAGACAAACCAATACCGTACCTGTGTTAAGATGAAAACAATAGCGGGAACCGTAAAAACAAAATGGTCAGTGTCAGCCGTAATTATCTCATACTAGACGTGTTTTCAGCCCTTCCGGGAATTACATATAAAAATATGTTCGGCGGCTGTTGTTTTTACAAAGATGGCATCATTTTTGCTTGTATTGCAGATGGTAAACTTTATTTTAAAGCAGATGCTGAGACTCGCTCCTTATTCGATACATATGAAAGTTCTCAATTTGTCTATGAAAGTAAGCATCACAAAATAACACCTATGCCTTATTGGGAGCTTCCTGAACAGATCCTAGAAGATCAAGAACAACTTAAAACATGGATTGAAGCATCTGTCGCCGCCAGTCTTCGTCTTCGTAAAAAACACAAAGTCAAAAGCAGAATAGTACAGACTCTCCCTTCCCTGATAAACTAAGAAAAATCAGAAAGATTCTACGCTTATGACGCGGACAGCCACGGCTATTTTATCTACAGAAAACTTGCTTCATAATTTGCAAGTTATCAAAAGTCATGTGAACTCTTCCAAGGTGATCGCTATGGTGAAAGCCAATGCCTATGGACATGGTATTCGTTCTGTAGGTTTACGTTTGGATGGTCACGTTGACATGTTGGGTGTAGCATCGATCGACGAAGCATTAGCCTTACGAAAAGTCGGCGTTAAATCCGATATTCTTTTGGCTGAAGGCGTGTTTGATTCTTCTGAATTATTACTAGCAGCAACAGAAAAATTTCATGTGGTGTTTCATAACGCTGCACAAATAGAGTGGCTAGACAAAAGCACAGTACCTTCACCTATTCATGCGTGGATTAAAATCTATACAGGTATGGGACGGTTAGGGTTGAAACCAGAAAAAGCGCACATGGCTTACCAGCATTTACTGAACAATCCAAAAACATATAAACCCATTCGTATCATGTCTCACTTTGCGTGTGCGGATGAACGAGATCATCCCTTGAATCAAAAGCAGATCGACAACTTTCGATCATTTACTAAAGATATCGATAGTGAATTTAGTTTCTGCAGTTCGGGAGCCATCTTTAATTTTCCTCATTGTCATTATGATTATGTAAGGCCGGGATTGGCGTTGTATGGAATTAGTCCTTTGGCAAACGTGTCAGCACAAAAATTGGGACTGAAGCCCGTCATGACGTTGCAAAGCAGTCTCATTGCTGTGCAGCAATTTAATAAAGGCGATACGATTGGGTATGGCGCACGATATGTTTGCGATACCGATATGCCGGTAGGTATCGTCGCTTTTGGGTATGGAGATGGCTATCCTTTTACTGCTCAAGATGGCACGCCTGTTTTGGTGAATAATGTCAGATGCCCTCTTGTCGGGCGCGTTTCGATGGATATGATGACTGTTGATCTGCGTCCTTGTCCCCAGGCTGAAATTGGGGATCCTGTATTGCTATGGGGAGAAAGATTACCCCTTGAAGAAATCGCACAAAACACAAATCATATCACCTGGAACATTATCACAGGCATCCAAAATCGCGTGAGGTTTTTGTGGACGAAGATGTAAATTTTAAATTCTTGTCACGTCAAACGTCACATTTTTCTTTACTTCTCACATGGTTGCAAAACAATAAAAACCACTGAAAATAAGATTTGGATGATATGTAAAAAAAAGATTTATTGGATAATCCGGTGCATGTTTCTCCACGATATTACGTTTTTAGGGAGATCTTCTGTTCCCCCATAAATGACACGCCCGTCTTGGCAGTGAGAGATTGCTTGAAAATAATTCAGTTCTTTATAAAAATCACGATTCATGGTTTGACTGGCTTTAATTTCTATAGGTATTAATTTTTCGGATTGTTCAAATACTAAGTCTACCTCATGTCCATGGCTGTCTCGCCAAAAATACAAGTTATGTTTTCTAAGCAGATTCCATCTATATTTTATAAGTTCGACAACAACAAAATTTTCAAACAAGGCTCCTTTTAAAGGGTGTAAAGGAGTAATTTTATCTATATTCAACAATGAACAGATGATACCGGTATCATAAAAATACAATTTTTGTTGTTTAACAGTGCGTTTGTTAAAGTTTTTAAAATAAGGTGACAACGTAAAAACGATGTAACTGGTTTTTAAGATGGATAACCAATTTTTGGCCGTATTCTGAGCGATTCCGCACTCTGAGGCAACAGACGCCAGATTAAACAGTTGTCCTACTCGCGCCGCGCAAAGTCTTATAAATTTTTGGAAAAGATCAGGGTTTTCAATGTTTTTGATCTGACGCAAATCTCGTTCAACATACGTTTGTATATATGTTTTGTAAAAAGTTTGCGGATCAATTTTTGATTTGTAAAGACGCGGATAAAATCCTTGATGTATTAGATCATATATTGCATTGGATTCATCAAGAAAATCTGCAATTTCTAAATAACTAAGCGGAAGCAATTCAACAATTCCAACCCGACCAGCTAAAGACTGCGAGATCTTTTCCATCATTAAGAAATTTTGAGATCCCGTAAGAATGAATTCTCCGGGCATGTCTTTTTCGTCAACATGCACTTGAATGTAAGAGAACAATTCGGGTGCATGCTGTGCTTCGTCGATGACAGCACCACCTTTGTAAAAAGACAAAAAAGCTTTGGGATCGTTTTGAGCTAGATGCCTTAGCTCAATTTCTTCAAGATTAACGTACGGTTTGTCTTGAAATAACCCCCTCACTAAAGTTGTTTTACCTGATTGACGAGGACCGGTTACTGTTATCACCGGAAATTGACGCGCAAGTTTTAATAAATATGCTTCGACGTTTCTTTTAAACATGTCAGTAATAAGCCTTTTTCTTTATTGTACACATAATAATCGTTTTTCACAATATTGATGTTGTGAAATTCTGCATTTAAAATTCAATTTTGCACAAACACGTTGAACTCCTTCAATTTATAAGTGTTTCCTGCATCAGTCGTCGTGCCAGTTCTTTTTTTACAAACTGAGCAGGCCCTCCTTGAGGAGACAGGGCAACCTCATTAAAAATCAAGATGACAAAACGAGCAAACTCGAAGACAGAGTTCTCCCTGCCTGCCAATTTACGAAGACGCTTTTCAGGGCAGTATTGGAGAATTCGTTCAGGTGAAAAAATAGAATTTAAAAGGCTCTCATAAATGTGGACGAATTTAAGAGAAAAAATAGGCAAACCTCAGGAAATTTATGTGTAAGTAATTTGTACGAAGTGGTACCATAACTTATAGAATGGTAGAAATTGTTTTAATGTCGTGTGAGTGCAGTCTGATAGGTAAGATAATACTCGGTACCCCCTTAAAGATATGGGGAATCTTTCTTCTCCTTGTGTATATCGGAATAACGTCGACACGAACGCGTGTCGTCTCCTTAATAAGACTTTTTGTTATACCAATTGTTTTGATCTGGTTTAATCGCAACATTTCTTTTTCCCCAGAGGGTATAGATTTTTTTCTAATATGTCTTAGCGTTGGTCTTGTTGTTGGTCTTGTCTCTGTTTATAAAGTACCCATAAAAGTCATGAAAAACGCAAGGGCTGTCGAACTTCCAGGAACCTGGTCCACACTCATCATCATACTTTTGATTTTTGTAATAAAATATGCATTTGGATATCTTCACGCAACAAATCCAGCCTTGGCCAGCCAATACTTATTCTTAGAAGCTTCTTTGTGTGGTTTGATCCCTGGATGGTTTTTGGGTAAGTCATCATGGTATTTGTACTGTTTTTCCAAAGCGTAAAGACTTGACTCTGTGCTTACTGTAGATTTTACAGAAACTAAAGAGGACAAAAGCGACTAGTGGTACGTTAAAGACTTTTCAACACATACAAGAATTCTGAAATATAAAGCAAGCCAACCCTTGAAAAGACCTGGATCGGCCAGGACTTTTTCCTACAATTCTAATAATTTTGTCAGGATATGATCCCACTGTCTTGAGAAACCGATCGATTAACAAGACATCGCAGAAGAATAATTCTGTTCTTTAATTCTGTTAAATCAAAAAGAAGTACGCCATGTTTTTCTAGCAATTCACAGTGGCTTTGGAGCAACTCAAGTAGACTCAAAGCAGAGGCTGGATTCATTAAAAATGTTTTTGTAATAACATCTGTAGTCGCTGAAAATTTAGACACAATCCGTTTCAAAACAAAGGCTTGCTGTATGGGTAATAATTTCAAGAAAATGGTATTTATAAACTCTCTGAAAGCAACTTGCGGTGAATACCCATGACTCCAGTCTATAAGAAGATTAATGGCTAGAGGATCTGTTATGAAAACAATGGCTCGATACTGTGGTTCCCAAATTTCCTCCATAACCAATTGCAATTCTGTTAAGGTTTTTTGTTTTTCACAAAGGATGTTTCTAATGTGAGTAATGATCTCTCGTTGCTTATCAAAGGGAAATGAAAGTAGGATCGTTTCTACAAATTGTTTGGCATTTTTAACGGCCATCGAAAGATTTGTTTCCCAAGATAAAGGGCCTGACGAAAACAAGATTGCATGAGGCATGTAATTGGGGAGGAATGATGGGCAAGGTGGAAGCGATCCATCATTATTCATCACTGCATGAATTTGCCGATCTCTCCATTCTTCGATATTCAAAGAGTTTGGATGAAAAAGATAAGTCGATATCCAATGCTCTACATAGGATGGTGGTTGGTTAGCTGCGCATATCAGACCAATTATAAAAGGAAGGAAAGAGAAAAACGTCACATTGCGCATCAAAGTTTCATTGATTAATTTTGACACAAAACGGTTCTTTTTTGATCATACATCTAAAACTAATGCACACCATCTAAATCAGGACAATCAGAAATTAGATTTTCGCAGGATTTGAAACTGTTTATTGGCGCAAAGTTTAAATTTATTTATTTATTATTTAATTAAATGATATAATTAATTATAACAACAGTATTTGTTGTGTTTTGTTATGTTCATAAATTTTGAAAAGGAGAATTGTTATGACATTTCCCACTATATTTGGAAACGCTGATAACGAATTGAAGTATACGCGCACGAACTCATACATGGCTTTGGCTAACGAGTGTTTCTCAAAACAATGTGCATTTATGCTTTTGATGTGTCCAGGAGCATTTACCATTATTGATGTTCGTAGTGAGGCGGAATATAATAAATCACATATAAATGAAGCTTATAATATTCCGTTTGATTTCCAAACTACACCTTTTGTTGATACTGATGCATTTGCTAAAATTATGCAGAGTCGCCCCGGCACAATTGCTGTAGTGTATTGTTCATCATCCTTATGCAAAAAAGCATTATTTTCTGCTACGATGTTCGCATACGTGGGATATGATCCGAATAAGGGTGGGAGTGCATACCCGGTTAGAGTCCTAGCTGCAGGGTTTGATGAGTGTCTAAACAACGAAAAGCTTAAAACGCTTATTGTATAGCGGGTGCGAGCATATAGATATAGAACGCGGGAGCAGTCGGGTCTAAGCGCATAATCTGGCAGAATCCTGAGGGGTTAAGCGCTGGATAGGAAAATATCTTCTATATCAAGTTAGCTCGTGTTTCCAATTGTTCAATAAGTTGCTGTAATGTCGAAACAAGCAAATCAACTTCTTCCTTTGTGTTATAAAAAGCGAAAGAAGCTCTGACAACGCTTTGCGTGCCAAAAAATTGCATCGTTGGTTGTGCACAATGGTGTCCAATGCGCAATGCAATACCGTGATCGTTAAGGTGAGAACCAATTCGATCATTATCAATACCGGATAGAATAAAACTTATGACACCAGCGCGTTTCTCTGGAGTTCCAATAAATACGATTCCTGATACTGTTTGAAGCATCTTGACGGCATAACTTAGAAGTTTGCTTTCGTATTGCGCAATACGTTCCATACCAATAGATGATAAATATCGTAATGCAGCACCTAATCCCATAACGTCAGCAATGTTTCCTGTTCCTGCTTCAAATCGATAAGGCGAAGCAGCATAACGTGTTTCTGAAAAAGAAACATGCTCAATCATGCCACCACCAACCTGCCACGGTGCAAGATTTTGTAAAATCTCTTTTTTCCCATAAACAACGCCAATCCCCGTTGGCGCGAACAATTTATGTCCAGAAAAAACAAAAAAATCGCAATCCATTGCCGTTACATGAATCGGTTTGTGTGGTGTTGATTGCGCGCCATCTATCACAACGGTAGCACCATATCGTTTTGCTAATTGAATCATTGTTTCAATCGGCAAAACAGTACCTAAAGCATTAGAAACCTGCGTTAATGCAACAAGTTTCGTTTTTGGTCCCAGCAGTTTTTCATATTCAGAGAGAATGACTTCTCCTGTTTTGCTAATGGGTACAACTTTAAGTGTTGCTCCCGTTGATTGGCAAAGTTCCTTCCACGGTAAAATATTGGAATGATGTTCTAATAAGGAGATAATAACTTCGTCTCCAGGACCCACATTGGCTTTTCCAAAGGTATTGGCAATAAAATTGATTCCTTCTGTAGAACCACGAACAAAAATAATTTCTTCAGCAGATGAAGCCCCAATAAAAGTAGCCACTTGCGATCGAACTTTTTCATATTGTTCTGTGGCTTGACGTGATAAATCATAGTTTCCGCGGTGTATGTTAGAATTTTGCTCTTCATAAAACTGTTTGATCGTGTCGATAACAATTTTTGGTTTTTGTGTTGTGGCGGCATTGTCGAGCCATATCAGTTGTTTTTCTCCTGGTTTTTTTTGAAAAATCGGAAAATCTGCACGAATTCTTTGAACATCGAGTATGTCTGTTTGATGAACGGGCACTACAGTCATGCGTTTTGAGTCTTGTTTTGAAGACTCATAAGGAAAAGAAAGTTGTTCTACAAGCGAATAAATTTCTTCTTCCTTGATTGGCAAGGATTTACTGATATTAATCATAATGAGGATAGCTCCCTACTTCGGCACATCTTAATACGGCTAGGGCATCTGGAACTAAAACGGCAGCTGATGAATATTTTGTAACTAAATAATTCGAAATAGACTGTTCGTTTATGCCCATATGCTGGATAGACAAGCTTGGTATACAGTGTGACCCAATACTTTCGTTATGCAATCCAACGACACCTTGATCGCTTTCCCCAGCACGCATCAATAAAATATTCGAACAATACGTTCCTTTCTCGTTGCGCACAGCAAGCTTGTCTGATGGTATTAAGGGGATTCCTCTCCAGGTTACGAACTTGCTGCCCATAAGATCAACAACAACAGGTGGAACACCTCTGTAAGTGCATTCTCTCATGAAAGCGGCAATAGCCTTCGGATGTGCCAAAAAGAAAGAAGGCTTTTTCCAAACCATTGACAACAAAGAATCTAAATCATCCGGTGTTGGAGGACCACTACGTGTGTTGATTGCCATGGAAGGATCTACGCAATTTAGTAATCCGTAATTTTTATTGTTAATAATTTCCCACTCTTCTCTTTCACGAACGTGTTCAATCGCAATTTTCAACTGTTCTTGCAACTGATTAAATGGAACATTATAGAGCTCGTTGATACGCGTGTGTATTCCAACAACGGTCTGGATAATATTAAGGTGGATTTCAAGCGGTTTGTCAGAATATTCGATATAACCACGGGGTAAAGAAGTTTCCCCAAAATGATTTGAAACGAGTGCTGGCATTGTGGCAACATAGTGGCTCACTTGTTCTATCTTTTTCAAAATCTCATCTAATTTCATTTCGACTTGTTTCTTTAGTTCTGGATCTTTAACAGCTTTTTTCAGAAAATCTACATCCAAATGGAGTAATTTTCCGTATGTTGTTGAAACGAGGGCTGTTTTTTCACCGACTTTCGGATCATCAATTTCACAAAAATAATCACCATCGATAAAAGATTTAACAACCAGTTTCTTTCCATGTTTCCCTTTGAGTAATACGTCAAATTGACCATCTAAAACAATATATAGTTTCTTATTCCTCTTGCCTGGTTCAATAACCGTTTCTCCTGGACTTGTTTCTTTGTGCTGTATTTTATCGCAAATGTTTTTTATGACGTCTTCCGGAAAAGATTCAAATAAACTGACTTGTTTCAAAAACTGCGTGGTCACAAGCATATCATGTGGAATTGGAATTTTAGTTTCAGTAGAAAGAAATTTGACACGATTAACACGATAAATGCCTGATTCAACATTGACCCACGGTAGCATTTTTAAAAACCAACGTGGCGTTAATGTGGGGATCTGCGGATTGGTATTATTGGTAATAGATAACTGTTTAGCTGATTCAATAGAAAGGCTTTGTTGTTCTTTGACTAAACTTGGGATTGCGTTTTCTGACACAATATTTCTCATGAACGGTTTTTCTAAGTTTCAATGTGAACCACTGACGGTTAATATTTAATTAATGTGCTTGACAGTTTATGGTTTTTCCTTGAATGGCCTAGCCTTCTCAATAGTTTGTAAATACGAACAAACGCATTAACCTTAAATTTATTTTTATTTCTCTACCATAAATCATACCCTTTATATGTATCCACGACTGTGCACGTTCGCATCACGACACCTCAAGAAATACACGCTCTTTCTGCGCATCTTCAGGATGCTTTGGTTCCTCGAAGTTTTATGACATGGGATCAGAAAGACGGCTGTTTTTCTATGATTGTTAATCGTTATATTTGGGAAGACAACAAACAGCAACGCACAAATTCATGCCTGAGTTTTAAAAATGTTAAAAAAGTTCATACCCAATGTATTGATCATGAGTTAAAACAGCGCGTTTTAAACCTGTTAGCCATACGTCACGACAATCAGCGTATTATATTTTACTTTTCAGATCACAGGTCTTTATCGATTGATATCGACCAAATCGACATAGAATTTTGGGATTATGACAATGCCTGGCCGGCCGAGAAAACACCAAAGCATGTTTACGAATACAGCCCTAACACCCAAAGCAAATAATCAGCAATTCTCATTTTGGGAAAAGGGTTGAATAATAAAAACAAATCAGGCGAAGATTAATTTTTCATGAGTGCTAAATTCATCCAAAAGGTTATCGAATTCAGCAAAACATTATTGGAT
>Ga0074198_1000875_pt1 | contig 25121 bp, 21 predicted proteins | sample EPASupsiteSAE323_FD_64527 | JGI IMG/M metagenome (GOLD analysis project Ga0074198, IMG submission 64527) | Bioremediated contaminated groundwater from EPA Superfund site, New Mexico - Sample SAE3-23 | ecosystem: Environmental > Aquatic > Deep subsurface > Groundwater > Contaminated ...
TCGCGCCGCCGGCTACCGGGAAACAAAAGAAATCGCTTTTACCGATGTTTCATCCACGGATTGGTTTGCCGCCGACCTGGCCAAGGCCATAGCGGTTGGGTATATTTCCGGATACTCCGACCGCAGTTTTAAGCCGGGAAAGGCCGTAACGAGGCAGGAAGCGGCTACTATATTAGCTCGGGCCGCCAAATTGAATTCATCTGTCCTTACTGCGAATTATAAAGATAAAGGCGAGATAGCTAGCTGGAGTGCCAGTTCCGTAGCTGCCGTAAGTTCGCAAGGGTTTTTAACTGGCTATCCGGATGGTTGTTTCAAACCTGAACGGGCGATGACTCGTGCTGAGGCACTGGTTTGCCTGAGTAAGGTGTTCGGAAATCGCGCGACCACGTTCGGTACCGCCGGGGTGTACGGCCCGACCAGCGGGATTAAGGATCTTAAAGGCAATGTCACTATAGCCTGTACTGGAGTAGTCCTGCAAAATACCAAAATAGACGGAGATCTGTTATTATCGGAAGGCATCGGGGATGGTGAAGTTTCCCTTAAGAATATAACGGTGACCGGGAATACGACTATCAGGGGAGGCGGCACCCATAGCGTCCTTATCGACAATTCGACCTTGCCTACTCTAACCGTGGAAAAGGACGCGGTGCGGGTCGTGGCTTCCGGTAATACCTCGGTAAATGCCGTGCAGGTGAACTCCGGGGCTACTCTGGTCGAGAGCGGGCTCAGCGGGCAGGGCTTCGAAACGGTTACCCTGAGCCAGAGCATTCCGGCCAGTGCCAGTGTCACCTTGACCGGTAATTTCGGCCAGGTAAATGTTCAGGCACCCAATGCCCAGGTAAACCTCAGCGGCGGAACCGTTGCCGCCCTGCAGGTGGCGGATACTGCGCAGAAGTCCGCTATACTAATTGCTGCTGATGCGGGAGTAAAAACCCTGACCCTTAATGCCCCGATTAATATCACCGGCCAGGGTAAAATCAGTACCGCCAATATTAATGTAACCGGTTCGACGATCGCGCAAACTCCAGGCAGCGTGCAATTAGGCAATGGGGTTTCCAGTACCATCGGCGGGACCTTATCCAGCACTTCAACCACGGGAAGCGGCAGCGGCAGTGGAACCGGCACGGGCAATGGAGATGCTCCGCTTAGCTTGTTGAGTTCCGATCCGGCAAACGGCGCTACCGGGGTATCCGCCAATCCCAATATAAAGCTTACCTTCGACCGCGGGGTAGTGCGGGATTATTGGACCAACAATCAGAGTTGTATTACCATGGCCACCAGTTCAGGGACTCCGGTCAGCATTACGGTTTCCCGGATAGCTGACAATGAAGACGAGAAAAGAAACATATATATTGCACCCAATTCTGCGCTTTCTGCCGGACAAACCTATAAAGTCACTATCAGCTCAGGCTTAATGGCTAACAATGGGAATACTATGGGTATAACCAGAGAAGTCACTTTTACTGTAGCCGGGGCTTCCGGCGGGGGACCCGCGCCGGTAACGGCAGGCAAATTGACTATATCGGATGGCGACGGCCGCTCCAGCCTCGGTGCCAAAGCCCCCAACGGACCTAATGACGGTACTCAGAGTAACCAAAATGTAATGAGTTTTAAGCTTGCGGCAGATACTACAGAAAACATCAAGATTGCCACCGGCAATAATATAACCCTGAACGTAAGCAATATCACCGGATTAGTCAAAAATGATTTAACCAACTGGGAGATATATACCGATCCTAATGGAAACGGTCAAACGGATGATGGAAGCCGCATCGCTACCGGCAGCTTGGGAGATATTACGGCAAATGCCGCGGTGGTTTCATTTAATGTTGAAGCGGAGCAAACGGTCAATACCAGTGTGTATATGAATTACATTGTGCAGTTGGATATTGCCAACTGGGACGACAATGACACGTTTACCCTGGCTAGCAACAGTATCGGTATCACCGCGACCGGATGTAACACCGGCGCAGCAGCAACGGTTGACGGAGGTATTCAGGAGCGGGCTTTCACTAATTTGGCGGTTTCTTTAGCGATAACCAAGCAGGACTACAGCGCACTGGCGTTGAATGAAGGTTCATTAAACGGGGCCAAGATCCGGGTAAAAGCAACCGGTACCGCATTTATTAGCACGACAGTAAGTAAAACGGACTTTGAGTTGGTCAATGCACCAGGTAATCTGACCATTGCGAGCCTGGCTAAGGTCAGCGGTACTCAAAATATGGTGGTGGATTTGACCTTGTCCTATAGCGGTGATTTCGACGCAGATATTACAAACTTTGCCGTCAAAGCCAAATCCAGCGCCACCAGTTTAGGTTCGGCCTTAACCAGTAACTTTACGACTCTTACAGCCGTGGTAGAACCATAGAATGCCGGGTTATTGGCCGTCCAAGTCTCTCAGGACTACATAATGATGTGGCGACCATAAGAATACGGAGGTATAGTATGGGATCAAGTATTACCAGAGCAACCCGCTGGGGCCTTACTATTGTGACATTATTACTGCTAATGGCGTGGGCCTTGCCGGTATTAGCCGAAGGCGACGGCAGCGGTGGCGGGCAGGGTGTGCCCCTGGGGCTGGCTAGTTCCAGCCCGGCCGACGGAGCGCAGAATGTGGCGCTGGACACCCAGATCAAGCTGGTTTTCAACAAAAACGTCGTCAATATGACAGTCAAAGAAAACAACCTGAGTTGTTTTACCCTCTACGCCGGTAATGCGGTAGTGCCGGCGGAGGTCCGGTTGCCTGATGACCAGATCTACCCTGAACTGAAGCGGGAAGTTATCCTGGCGCCCCGGTCAGGTTTGCAGGCAGGCACCGACTATACCGTGGTCATTGCCAAATCGCTGCAGGCCAAGAATGGGACCGTTCTGGGGCAGGACGTGAAGATAAGGTTTAGCACGGCAGCGGCTCAGGCCGCCCTACCACCGGTTGCCGCAACTGAAGAAAAAACGGCGGTTAACTCTCCTGCTGCACAAAAGCAGGAGAGTGTTGCCCCAACAGGCGGCAAGGCAGCGGCGGAAAGCGGGGGTAAGCCTGGTACGCTCGAGAATCGTGAACCGGAGCTCAAGGCGGATAGTTCGGATAAAAGCCAGCCTCAGCCTATCGACAAGCAGACCTTGCCCGCTGCCCAGAAATCAAAGGCGTGGTATGATAATTCCTGGATTTCAGGGGCCTTGGTCATAATTGTGATGGCCCTGGTAGCCTATAGATATCTCAAGAAAAGAAGATAAAGGGCATCAGCTTGCCCCGGTGTTGGGAGTGTATTGGTACGAGGAAACGGATAATATATATAATATTGGCTCTGGCGCCGATTTTGGCCATTATCCTGTCATTGTTCATCGGCCGATATCCGGTTTCCTTATCTGATATTGGACAGGTTATATTGACTCGGCTGCATCTGGCTAACTACGAGGTGGCCAAGGTCAATTCGGTGCTGATCTGGGATATCCGGCTGCCCCGGGCTATCCTAGGGGCGATGGTGGGGGCGTGCCTGGCGGTCAGCGGGGCGGCTTTCCAGGGATTATTTCGCAATCCCCTGGTCAGTTCCGGCATCCTGGGGGTAAGTTCTGGCGCGGGATTCGGGGCGGCCCTGGCCATCATACTTTTTCATGGCAATACATCGGCTACCTATATCTTCGCCTTTGGATTTGCTCTCCTGGCCGTGTTTCTCAGCTATATGATCGGCCAGGTGTACAACACGACACCGACCATAATGCTGGTGCTGGGCGGCGTAATCGTATCCTCCGTCTTTTCATCGCTTATATCGTTTACCAAGTATGTAGCCGACCCCTTTCAGGAATTGCCCAGTATAGTCTTCTGGCTGATGGGGAGCCTGGCCAGCGCCGACTACCAGGATATTATGGTGGCCGGAGTGCCTATGCTGGCCGGGGTGATCGGCCTGCTGGGCATAAGGTGGCGCATAAACGTTCTATCCATGGGTGATAAGGAAGCCCATACCCTGGGCGTGAATCTGAAACTGGATAAGGCAATAGTGATACTAGCGGCCACCCTGGCTACCGCCGGGGCGGTATGTGTTAGCGGGATTATCGGCTGGGTCGGGCTTATCATACCCCACATCTCCCGGATGCTGGTAGGCAATGATAATCGGCTCCTGATCCCGTCCAGTATGGCTTTAGGAGCCTGTTTTCTGGTCTTGGTGGACGATGTGGGACGGGTTATTACCGGTTCAGAGATACCGCTAGGTATATTGACGGCCTTAATCGGGGCCCCCTTCTTTGTCTGGCTGCTTAAGAAGACCAAGGGAGGAGGGTGGTAATCTTGCTTTTGCTGGAGATAAATGAGGCGTCCTTCAGTTATCCGCAGCAGAACACCCCGGTTTTTTCGGGAATTAATTTCCGGGTGGGCCCGGGGGAGATCTTCTGCCTGTTGGGACCTAATGGCTGCGGCAAAACCACCCTGTTGGACTGTGTATTGGGGATTCACCGCCTGGCGCGGGGCAGCATCCACGTGAATGGAGAGGATACCCGAAAGTTTCGGCCGGGCGAGTTGGCTCGCCATGTAGCCTATGTTCCACAGCGCCATGAGAATAGCTTCCCCTATACGGTGATCGATATGGTAAAGATGGGGCGGGCAGTATATACCGGGCGGTTTTCCTCGCCATCCGACCTGGACAAGGAACGGGCCAAGGAGGCTCTGAAAATAGTGGGTATGATGCATATGCGGCATCGCCCCTTCACCCAGTTGAGCGGGGGCGAAGCCCAATTGGTTTTGATTGCCCGGGCCTTAGCCCAGCAGACCCCGTTGGTTATTATGGATGAGCCGACCGCTCACCTGGATTTCAAACATGAGATGCTGGTTATGGAAACTATAGTAAAACTGGTTCGAGAGACCGGGCTGTCGGTCTTGATGGCTACCCATTTTCCCAACCATACCTTTTATTTCGAGAATCAGAATATACCGGTTACGGTGGCCTTGTTACATGATCAAAGTATTTTGGAGCAAGGGAAACCGACCGAGGTGCTGACGGAAACCAATGTTGCTCAGATTTACCGGGTAAACTCCCGCTTGGCGGAATTCCCATTGGATGCGGGCGGCTGGCTGCGCCAGCTTATACCCCTCAGCACCCTGCGTAAGGAGGAAAATTGCGATGAATAGAAGAGGTCGGCTGATAGCCGTAATCATATTGGCGTTATTAATCATGGCCGGAGGATTGGCTTACTGGCGGTGGTCAAACGAGGCTGAGCCCCAGAAGAACAATATATCAAATTCGAAGGGCAGTATGATTATTACCGATACTATTGGCCGTCAGGTCAAGGTGCCCCGCAAGATAGAGCGGGTGGCCTGTCTCTATGCCTTTACCGGCCATGCAACCGTGATGCTGGGGCAGGGTGACAAGATCGTGGCCGTCCCCGGCGGGTTGAAGAGAGATGTACTGTTAAATCAGATATGTCCTACTATAAAAAAGGCTTCGGTACCGGTTTTAAGTGGTTCTATCAATATCGAAGAGTTGCTCAGAGTCAAACCTGATTTGGTTTTTATCAACCGGGAAACGGCGGTCAATAGCGGCGAGACCGCCAAACTAAACCGCTTTGGCATGCCTTATTTGGTAATTGATTTTCAGAGCATGACCGAACAGCGAGCGGCGATAAGTATTCTAGGCCAGGCTTTGGACGCGGAAGACCAGGCCCGGAAATACGATAAATACTATTTAAGCTGTATTGAACGGGTTAGGGATGGGGTTGAAGACATACCCTACCAGAAACGGGTAAGGGTTTATCATTCGGTGAATGAAGCCACCCGCACCGATCCGCCGGACAGCCTGCCGGCCGATTGGATGAAAACCGCTGGAATAATCAACGTATCGGTCAACCAGCCCCTGCGTCTGGTAGAAGGGAAAAATTATGCCAGCTTAGAACAGATTCTCTTGTGGGATCCCGAGGTGATTCTGGTTAATGAGCCGGGGGTAGCCGGGTATATCCTGGGCAACCCGCAGTGGTCCTCCCTGCAAGCGGTAAGGGATAAGCGGGTTTACCAGATGCCGGTGGGCATATCTCGTTGGGGGCATCCCGGGGGACTGGAAACGCCGCTGGCGTTGTTATGGACCGCCAAGCTATTGTACCCCGAGCATTTTGGGGATATAAACATGAAGGATGAGGCACGCGATTTTTATAAGGAATTTTTTAATTGTCAGGTAGAGGATGCAACCCTGGAGCAGATTCTAAATGGCCAGGGTATGAGGCTGACCCGGGAGCAAGGAGGAGAAGGACGTTGAGGATTCTGGTGGCGATTGATGATACTGATAATTTGGAGAGCCGGGGGACCGGCAAACTGGCTGCCTTGCTGGCTGAAAATATAGAGGAACAGGGGGGGGGCAAGGCCGGCCCCATTACCCGGCACCAAATCCTGGTACATCCCGATATTCCCTATACCTCGCATAACAGCACTATGTGCTTTACGGCGGAATTGGACAACTGCACCCTGGATGAACTGGTCAGGTATTCCGCGGCTTTTCTCGAAAGGGAGTGTGCCCCTGGTTCTGATCCGGGATTATGCATCGCCCCGCGCGAGAATCTGGAACGCAGCCCGGAATTGCTCCAATTTGCCTACCGGGCCAAAGAGGAGGTCATTGCCAAGGAAGAGGCTTATACCTTAGCCCGACAGCACGATATTCATCTGTCCGAGCATGGCGGGAGCGGAATCGGAGTTATCGGAGCCTTGGCCGGAGTAGGCCTGCGCTTATCCGGTAATGACGGGCGTTTTCGCGGGCAGTTGGCAATAGTTGCTCCTGGCAATGTGGTTACGGTAGGAGCTATAAAAGCCCGCAGTCTGGTGGAGGAGGTTTGTTCCACCGCAGGGGAGCAGCTTAAGGAATCGGAAGCGGTATTGCTCGGTGAAACTCAAAAAGCGGTCCTGTTAGATGGTAAGGCAGTCATGCTGGTATTCCCAACCGAGACCACCGAGCCCGATCGGGCCCGGTGGCAAAGCTGCAGCAAGACTTATTTAAAGAGATTTTGATTGGAACAGCTGCTTATTCCTGGGTAAAGCTGCCGCCGGAAATTGCTCCGGTACTGCCAGTAGTAAAGGTAATGATTACTGTACTGCCCAGTTGTTCGCCGGCTTTAGAGGTCATACCCGGGTAGATCACTACTTTATAGGTAGTGTTGGGCAGCAAACGATGCAGCAGCTTTACAAAGATATTGCGACGTTGATTGAAGGCGCTGGAGCGGGTGACCCGATAGTCGACACCCTTTTGCAGGCGGTCGGCGCCTAAAAACATTTGCACCTGACTCTGGTTGTTGGTCCAAACCGAGTTATCCACCACGTTCTTGTCGAATACCAGGGTTATGGTCTTTAAGGATCTGGAAATATTGGTGGCTCCATTGGCGGGGATGGAACGGATAAAATTGAGGGGTTTTTGTCCAGGCTGTGGCATAGTATATTCCTCCCGTTTACTTTATTGAACGTTTGGACTATACTATGCATGCGAAAATAAGAGGGTTACATCCGAAGCTATCTTTTAAGGCTAATATATACTAACTCGTTATCTGGTGATAGATTCGATCTTTTCCAGATCGTGACGGGCGCCGACCAGAATCAGGGTATCGCCAGCCAGGATATGGTCGTTGCCATGGATATTTATCATAACCTCGCCCTTCCTTATGATAGCGATAATTCGCGCTTTCTTGTCGCTGGTAAAGGCGGTCTTGATCTGCGCATTTACCAATGGTGACGTCGGAGCTACGATCATCTCCTCCAATTGAAGTTGCTGGTTGGAGGAAGTGAACAAGGTGTCGACCATTTCTACCGTTACCGGTTTGATTATAGCCATAGCCAGTTGAAAGCCGCCGATTTGGGTAGGGGAAATAACCTTGTCAGCGCCGGCTTGGATGAGCTTTTTGACGGTTTCCGGTTTCTCTGCCCGGGAGACAATCTTCAAATCAGGTTTGATATCGCGGGCGGAAAGAGTTATAAAGAGGTTGAAGGCATCTTCCGGCAGCGCACAGACTATACCCGACGCGCGCTCCAGGCCCAGGCGGAGCAGTACCTCATCCTGAGTGGCGTCACCCTCGATAACCAAATGCCCCTCCTCTTCCATAGCTCTGACCTTGTCCGGATCGCTGTCCACCAATACATACTGGAATTTTTCAGTGCTCAGGATATGTGCCACACTGGCGCCAACCCGTCCTGCGCCACAGACAATTATGTGTTCTTTAAGCTGGTTAATTTCTTTCATCATCTTGTCTTTTGCCATCACCCTTCGTACCTGTCCTTCGACCAGGATTGTTATTATAGTCATTAATGAGTAGGTTACTATTCCCACTCCGACCATCAGCATGATCAGCAAGAAAACCCGCCCGCCCATGGTAACCGGTACCAAGTCACCGTAACCTGTAGTGGTAATACTGACCAGGGTACACCACAAGGCCTGGAATAAGGTCCAGTTTTCAAAATAGGACAGGCCCATTGTGCTGATGATTATTACTAGTATCAGCGAGACTACTGCTGTTGCGAATTTAAGACGCGCTTCCAAAGCAACTCCCCTATCCGTTTATGCTCATATGACGATATAGTAAATTATATAACAAACTCCGGGTCAGGCGGCAAATTTCCTTACGGGTCCTAAATTGTATAGAAAGAACACACTTATAAATACAGGTGTACACAAAGTGGACACCTGTATTTTCTTATGTTTACCCATCAAACGTCCACTTTTCTTATTGGACAAACATCCTATATTGTTGGTATGAAATTTGCATTATATGCTAGCGAAGAATACTAGTCCTGGAGACTGCTGGACTTATCCATACTATCGGTGAGAAAAATCTATTTCAGGACACGGGGGGATATGCTGATGAGCCTTATTGAAGACCTTATAGCTGATCTGAGCAGTGAAGACGAAAAAACCCGGGCATTTGCAGCGGAAGATATTGCCTGTGACGGGTTGTGGGAAGGGGTCGGCCCGATGATTGCACGATTGGAGATCGAGCCCAGCCGGTATGTTCGGGAGGTGATTGTCAGCAGCCTGAAGATGATGAGCGGTCCTGAACTGGTTAATCAGTTGATACCCTGCCTACGTAGCGATGATGCCTTTGTCCGCAACTCGATCATCGACATTTTGGCTTTGCAGGGCGAGGAATCATTGGAAGCCTTGCGCGGGCCGTTACAGGATGCCGACAAGGATACCCGCAAATTTGCACTGGATGTCCTGGTGCAGATCGGCTCATCGGCCGCCGCCTTGATAGCCGAAGCGATGGCGGATCCGGATATTAATAACGTTATCACCGCTGTGGAATATTTAGGACGTTTAGAAGATGATCGCTGGATCAAGGAGATAAACAACCTCTTCTTGCGCAGTGATAATGTGCTTCTCCGTTGTACCTGCCTGGAGACGATGGCCTTGATCGGCGATGAAAATTCGGTGGAGTGCGTTAATAAGCGCTATCCCTCTTATCAATCGATTAGCTTTCTGGAGCAGTATTCCTTCTTGAAATTCGTAGCCCGCAAGGGCAGCGATATTCACCTGCCGCTGATTATTTCCCTGATGGGAGAAAAAGGCCAGGTCATGCACAAGGAAATAATCAACGCTATTGAAGGAATATTGAAGCGGATACCCCGGGATTACCTGTTGCCGGAACTGATCGAGGTAATCTCCAATTATCTGGAATCGGAGATTAAGGATATCAACAAGTACGAACTGCTGGTACTACTGGGGAAATACCGTAATCCGGAGATTTACACCATCCTGACCAAATACCTGGAACCGCGCAAGCCGCTTATATGCATGGGTGCGATTGAGGGACTGGGCGAATACGGAAATCCTGAGGCAATAGCGTTGATAGAAGCAATTAAGGGCGTGGTCCGGGACGAAGAGCAAAGAGAAATAATTGAGCGGTCACTGATCCGGCTCGAGAAGCTGAGGTGAGGAAGAGTGGAACTGCCACTGGAGTACTTTATCAAACTGCGCAATCTTATTTATGAACGAACCGGAATCAGCTATGAGGAAAACAAGATTTATTATGTCAAGAAGCGTTTACAGCAGCGCATGCAGGCCGGCGGGTTTGAGGATATCGAGGAATACATCAAATACTTGAAGCTCTTTGACGGCAATGGCCGAGAGTTTCAAGAGTTGATCAACCTGCTGACGGTCAATGAAACATATTTCTTCCGGGAATTCAATCAGCTTCAGCTGTTTGCCGAAGATTGTTTGGACGAGGTAGTGGAGGCGAAAAGGCGCACTGGCGGGTCCACCATAAAGATATTGTGCGCCGGGTGTTCAACGGGGGAAGAGGCTTATACTTTAGCCATAATTGTGCGAGAGATGCTGGAAGATTTTCGCCGCTGGAGCGTACTTATCAAGGCTATCGACATTGATGAAAATGTCCTGGCCAGGGCTAGAAAGGGCATTTATGACAGTCGCTCCGTTAAGGATGTGCCGCCCGCTTACCTGAAGCGGTACTTCGCCCAGCCCCAATCCGGCGAATATGTGATACGGCCGGAGGCCAAAGAGCTGGTGCTCTTTGAACACCATAATCTGATGGACCGCCGGGCTTTGAGGAATGAGGAAGGCTATGATTTTGTATTCTGCCGCAACGTGCTGATTTATTTTGATGAAGTATCCCGTAAACAGGTAGTGGATCGCTTCTACAGCCTGATGAATCCGGGAGGGTTCATATTCCTGGGTCATTCCGAGTCACTCAGCCGTATCAGCAGCGCGTTTAAGATAAGAAGAATCAATGAACATCTGGTGTATCAGCGCTAGGGAATAGGAGGGATAGCATGGCGGGCAAGGTTTTAATCGTTGACGATTCGGAGATGGTAAGAAATTTTCATAGCTATATCGTAAAAAGTCTCGGCCTGGAGATTATCACCGCAGTGGATGGCGCCGATGCGTTGGAAAAGATTTATGGGAGCGATGATGAAATCCTGTTCTGCATCACGGATATCAACATGCCGCATATGGATGGATATACCTTGATAGAGAGGCTACGCGACGATCCGACCTATGAAGACATGCCGATTATCATTGTATCAACTGAAGATGAAATGAAGGATAAACAAAGAGGATTTGAGGCCGGAGCCAACCTTTACCTGGTAAAGCCCACTGAACCGGATGATTTGCTGCTAAACATAAAAATGCTGCTGGGTAAGTAGAGAAAGGTGGCGTAAACCTTGATATTTACGTTCCAAACCGATGATCTGGAGATTCTGCAAGGTATAGCGGAAGAATCCAGTGAACACCTGAACGGCATAGAAGAGGGCATACTGCGGCTGGAAAATGATTTTGAACCGGAGTTGCTGGATTCCATTTTCCGAGCCATGCATTCGGTTAAAGGTGTTGCCAGTTTTGTCGACTTTGTACCTATCAAGGATACCGCACACAGCCTGGAATCATTTCTAACCGATCTGAAGAAGGGCTTGTACCCCTGCAGTTCGGAAGTAACCGATCTCCTGTTGCGGGGAGTGGACACCCTGAATCTGCTCCTGCAGCAACTGACGGTATACCTGCAGGAACTGGAGCTGCAGCCTGGTCAGGAAAGCTTTGAAATGACCGTTGAGGAACACGATTTTCCTGAGTTAATCAAAGAGGTTGAGGCCATGCGAGAGATACTGACCTCGGGCAGCGGGCCAGATGCCGGTCCAGGCGAAACTGATACAGCTTGCCCGGAACCGGTGGCGGGTGCGCAAGACTCTACGGTGGAAAAACTCATGAAGCTAGAATTATCACCATTTTTTGATCAGATGCTGCTGGATTTTATCGAGGAAACCACCGAACACCTGGAAACCATTGAACATAAGAGCGTTCTCCTGGAAAAGAGCTCGGAACCTGAAATACTTAACGCCATATTACGCGGCTTTCATAGTATCAAGGGCGGCGCCGGGGTAATCGGCAGCATGCAGGTAGAAGGGGAGCAGGCCACGTTGATTCAGACCATCAAGCATCTGACTCATGGCTGTGAATCCCTACTGCAAACCTATCGTAACGAGTCGATAAAGTTTAGTACCGAAGTGATTGATCTTATCCTGGCGGTAGTCGACAAGGTAACCTACCTTACCGCCAATCTGCAAGCCGATGAACCGGTGGACAGCAATGTCGAATACCTCTTGGAGCGTATTGCGAAAATGGCGCCGGATAACAACGCGGCGACCGGAACCGAGGGCTCCGGTGCAACAGGTACCGACGGCTTGCCCCAGCAAATGGCGGCTTTCATGAATATCAGCGGTCAGGCCATGGAATCGATTAAGGGTCTGCTTGATTCCATGGAGCCAAATTCTCCGGTAAACAAGAAGCGCCTGAAACAATATTCCCGGGCCTTAAAGAGCATAGAGTCAACCGCTCGTTATCTGGATTACGAAGAGTTGGTGCAGGAGGTTTCTCATTCACTGACCTATCTTAACACCTTTGTACCGGGAGTAGATCTGGTAAGTCATGATTTGGCCGAGCACCTTATGGGCAGCTTTGGCCAGATGAGACGATTGCTCGACCTGAAATTGAATCAGGTAAAGTCAGTGCTGGAAAATGTGCCCCTGGATTATGGGGAAAAAAGACTGGGTGAGATCTTGGTTGAAGAAAAGAAGCTTACCCCTGAACAATTAGAGAAGGCCCTGGGCAAGCAAAAGATGTTAGGGGATATACTCCTGCATGAAGGCGCGGTCAAGGCTCAGGATATCGATATGGCTCTGGCCAAGCAGGCCGCAGCCCGGGAGAAGAACCGGGAGATGGCCGGCGATGGCAAGGCAGCGTCCGCCGAAGCTACCGGGCAGTCGATCCGGGTTAGTCAGGAGAAACTGGACCGGTTGATGAATATGATCGGGGAACTGCTGATATCCAAGAATCGCATCTCTCATCTTTCCCAGACAATCAGCAACAACCATGAGATGCCCGGTCTGGCCAGGGAAGCCAAGTCGGTGGCCGCCGACCTGGCCCGCATCTCCGATGAACTGCAGGACGCTATCATGTCAGCCCGGATGGTACCGCTCAAGGTATTGTTCCAGCGCTATCCCCGCACCATCCGGGACACCTCCCGCAAGGCCGGCAAACAGGTGGAGCTGATTATCGAGGGTGAGGATATCGAACTCGACAAGACCGTGATCGAAGCCATTAATGATCCGCTGGTGCATATGCTGCGCAATGCGGTGGATCATGGGTTGGAGCCACCGGAGGAACGCAAGTCGATCGGAAAAGCTTCTGCCGGAACGGTGCGCCTGCGGGCTTATTATCAGGGAACCTATGCAGTGATTGAGATCAGTGATGACGGCAAGGGCCTGAATCCTGATGAAATAAAGTTTAAGGCAGTAAAGAAGGGCCTGATTCGTTCCAGTCAGATCGAGGACCTGAGCAACGAAGAAGCCCTACAGTTGATATTTATGCCTGGTTTTTCCACCCGGGATGAGGTCAGTGAATTGTCGGGCCGGGGAGTAGGCATGGACGTTGTAAAAACCAATACTGAGAAGATCGGCGGACTGGTTAATCTCGACAGCAAAGTGGGGGAAGGCACTACCTTTTCACTAAAGATACCGCTTTCCATGTCCATAATCAGGGGATTGATGGTGGAGTCCCGCGGACAACACTTTGTAATCCCGCTGGATTCGATTGAAGAAACGGTAAAATTGACCCGCCAGAAAATCCGTAAGTATAAGGACCGTATGATAGCGGATATTCGCGACGAGATCCTGCCGCTCTATGAACTGGGTGAGATCCTGAGCCTGGAGCCCCGGTCAGCGGTTGGGCAGAGGGCGGCTGACTTGGTGTCGGTGGTGGTTATCAACTGTGATGGCTACAAGTACGGATTAATTATCGACGCTTTCCAGAAGGAACAGGAATTTGTGGTAAAGGCCCTGGCCGAAGAGCTGAGCACCTTAAGGCTTTACAACGGGGCCAGTATCATGGGGGACGGCAGTGTGGTCCTGATACTCAACCCGACTAACTTATTGTAGTTAATGCTTGGAGGGATTGGATGGCAACCACTATTGTTATAGCCAATCGCAAGGGGGGCAGCGGCAAGACTACCACCAGCATAAACTTGGCGGCCGGTCTGGCCCGCAAAGGACACCGGGTTTTGGTGGTAGATGCGGATTCGCAGGCTCAGGCGACTACCAGCTGCGGTCTCATACCGGCACAATTGCCCCAGGGCATTTACGAGCTGCTGCATGGGGTGGCTGCCGGGCACGCTGTGGTGGCCGACCTGACCGGCAGTATCATCAAGGGGTGTCAGCCCTTTGATCTTATTCCTGCCCGGGCTGACCTATCGGCCCTGGAAATAGAGGTGGCTCACCAGGAAAATGCCCAATTTCTCTTGCGTGACTTATTGCTTGAAGTAGAGAATCTTTATGATTACATTCTGCTTGATTCCGCTCCTTCCCTGGGTTTGATCACTGTCAATGGGTTGGTGGCGGCCCAGGGACTGATCATTCCGGTTGAGGCCAATTTTTTGTCTATGGATGGGCTGGCCCAGATGATACAGATCCTCTATCGCATTAATCTGGAGCTAAACCCCGGGCTGCGGTTGCTGGGCATAGTGCCGGTCAAATGCGATCAGCGAACCAATCTGGCCCGCAGTGTCCTGAATGAGATAAAGAGCAACTTCGGGGGGGACAAGCTCTTACCCCCTATCAGAAACGATATCAAATTAGCGGAGGCCCCCAGCTTTGGTCAGACGATTTTTGATTACGCACCCACCTGCCGCGGGGCCAGCGATTATGAGGCCCTGGTAAAAGCAGTGCTGAAACGAGGCGATGAATAAGATGGCGGCTAACAAGCATCTGGGTAAAGGGCTCGATCTATTATTGTCTGCGGGCGGTAAAGCGGTAAATGAGGTCCGTGAAAAACTTGATACTGCCTACCTTGATAAACTGTTTGCCCGGGCGCTGGCAGCGGATGACGGGGGCCAAACCTATGAGGCCTATCACCTGTACCGAACCCTGATTGATTATATAGCGGCCCGACCGTCAGTGGATGACCCCGCAGTCAGTCTTGTAGCCTCACAGGCCCTGAATAATGCGGCAATTATTCTCCACGAGGCCGGTCATAAGCGGGAGGCTCAAGAATACCTCCGGCAGGCCTGCGACATATGCCCTGATAACGAGGTGGCTCGGGAAAACCTCAGCCTGACCAGCCAATAACTAATTAGCGGAGGAAGATTATGATTATTGGAATTGACCTCGGAACCACCAATTCATTGGTCGCCTTTATCAATCGCGAGGGCCGGCCGGAAATAGTTGTTAATGAGCGAGGCCATCGCCTTACCCCCTCGGTAGTCTATTTTAAGGATGAGAACGAGGTGATGGTGGGGGAGATTGCCCGTTCCCAGTTGGTATTGAAGGCTGATGTTACCGTCAGCACGATAAAGCGCCATATGGGCTCCAATTACCAGGTCAGCATCCGCGGGCGCAGCTATACGCCGACCGAGGTCTCAGCCCTCATAATAAGGAAACTGCTTAAATACGCCGAGGAATCTTTGGGGGAAAAGGTTGAATCCGCGGTGGTAACAGTTCCCGCCTATTTTAATGACAACCAGCGGCAGGCCACCCTGCTGGCCGGCGAGATTGCTGGCATCAGAATTGCCAAACTGCTCAATGAACCGACGGCTGCCGCCCTGGCCTGCGGCATCAAGCTTGACGGGAGCCAGAACGTGCTGGTGTTGGATATCGGCGGCGGAACCTTTGACATTACCCTGATGGAATATGAAGAACAGTCCTGCCGGGTTATCGGCAGCGGGGGCTCGACCAACCTGGGCGGGCTGGATTTTGACCGGCGGATAGCGGAGCATGTGCTGGAGAGCTTTCGCCTGTCGGCGGGAATCGATCTTAACCACGATCCCATCGCGCTGCAGCAGGTGCATATCAGTGTCGAGAAAGCCAAGGTCGATCTCTCCAATGTCAATGAATGCTCCATATTGGTTCCTTACATAACCATGGGGGAGAGTGGCCCGCTGCACCTGAACCAAACCCTGCAGCGGGATGAATTTAACCGGATCTGCCAGGACCTTTTTGCGGAAATTCAAAAACTGATAATACAGACACTGGCCAAAGCCAATATCGATAACCAGTGGGTGGATCTTATCGTCCTGGCCGGCGGCGCCTCCCGTATGCCCGGATTTCGCAGCCTGGTGGCCGAGCTCTTTCCGGGGATGGAAATCAGATCGGAGGTTAATCCCGATGAAATAGTTGCCTTAGGGGCCGCCCTGGAAGCCGGCATGCTGTCCGGCGACCTGGTTAACATAGATCTGCGCGATGTCACCAGCCATACCCTGGGTATCCAGGACGACGGCGGAGAGTTTATAACCCTGATACCGGCGGGTACGTCCTATCCGGTAGAGAAGTCTCAGTTGTTCACGACGGTACAGGATGAGCAGGAGGAGGTGACCATACATATCCTGCAGCGTGATGAATTGGATGAAGCATATATATCCCTGGGTAAGTTTCATCTGGCCGGGATTCGCCGGGGAGCCGCCGGTGAGCCGAGCATAGACGTTAGTTTTGACATAGACGGCAATGGCATATTGAATGTGTCAGCCCTGGACATTGATACAGGAATACAAAACCAGGTCAGCATCACTGACCTCGGTTACGCAGGCGTAAACAAAATTCTTGCCCGCCGGGGCAAGGCGTTGAACGTTATATAAATTTCGGTAAGGAGTGAATCGTATGGCTAAAAAATTAGAGAGACCAGGCAGTATAGAACTGGCAGAGAAGACCGGCATTACTGTCAAAAGGGAGAGCGATGAGGACATAGCCAAAAAGAGAGAGATGGCTAGAAAGATGGCCCAGGAGAAGGCCCGGGCCCGCACCATGGCGAAACAGCAGGCGATGGCGGAGCGGATAGCATCTGCTTCCGAACAACTACTGGCCGGAATCGAAGAATCTAATGCAGCAGCCGTGGAGTTTACCCGCTTGATGGACAGCCTGGCTTCCAGCGGGCAGCAGGTAGGCAGCAGCAGTGAGGAAATGAGGGCTGCCGCGGTTCAGGTTAATCGTTCGTCGATGTCCATGCAACAGGCTTTTTCAGGGCTTTCCCAAAAAGCACAAAATGGCGCCGTTGCTTCGCAAGGTTCTATAGATGCTATGAAAGGCATGATGGGCCAGTTAAAAGAAGCTGCCGCCCGTAATATGCAATCCGGCAACCGCATTGCAGAATTGGAAGTACAATCCCGCAAAATTGGTGATATAGTGCAGGCTGTGGTCATGATCGCCGATCAGACCAACCTGTTGGCTCTGAATGCCGCTATTGAGGCGGCCCGGGCTGGTGAACATGGTCGGGGCTTTGCCGTGGTAGCCGATGAAGTCCGTAATCTGGCTGAGATATCCGAGAGATCTGCCCGGGATATCCGGGGAGTAGTGGATGAGATCCGCACCGGGGTAGATGAAGTGGTAAAAGATATCAATCAGGTGGTAGAAGAATTCGACTCTATGCAGGTCAAACTCGAGACTACCAACCAGAACTTTGAAAAGATGGGGAACATCTTTTCCCATTATTCCGACCTAATTGTGAAATGTACTGATCTAAGTGCTGAACTACAGCGAAAATCAGATGAATTCCTCGGCGTGGCCGAATCCATAGCGTCTGCTTCCGAACAAATCGTAGCAGCTACCGAGGAATCATCCAAGGGAGTAGTAGAACAGAGCAAGGCCATGTCTGAGGTCAATGTAGCTACCCAAGAATTGACGGAAATGGCGGAGGAATTGAAGAATTCCACTAATATCAGTAAGTCCGCCGAAGAGGTGGCTGCCACCGCCGAAGAACTCTCGGCCAATATTGAAGAACTTAGCACTTCGGCGGCCCAGGTCGCTGCGGCATTGATTCAGATGTCCCAGGGGGCTAAATCAGTACAGACCGAAGCAGTGAAGGCTGCTTCTATTGCCGGGGAATGCAAAGACGGCTGTGACGATATATTTAATCTGGCCGGCGAAGCTGGTCAAAACTACGGAGAAGTTAATGATCTGCTGGGAGAATGCCGGGAAAATGCCCGCGATGTTTGGATGAGACTGAAGGAATGCATAAAATCGTATGACACTACCAATGAAGCGGTAGAAAAACTGCAGGACAAGATCCGCCGTATTGAAAAGATTGTTGATACTATTGAGAACGTTTCAATACAGACCAATATGCTTGCCGTCAACGGGTTTGTTGAAGCGGCTACCGCCGGCGAACACGGACGGGGCTTCTCAGTGGTGGCCGGAGACATCAGGAACCTGGCCAGTGAATCGGCCGAAAATGCAGACAAGATCAAGGATCTGGTCCGTGACGTCCAACTGCAGATGACCAAGGTCGCGGTGGAGATCAACCAATCGGAAATGGCATCCCGCAAGGCGGATGAACAAGCTGGAGTAGCAGCCCAGAAAAATGGCGCCGTGCAAAAGGAATTGGAGGATATAGCGAAGATAAGAGTCGAAGTGTTGACTCATATGGATGAGAGCAAGAAGGCTATAGCCGAAGATGAGAAGGAATCCAAACGGGTAGTTGAAATCGTAAACGAAGCCGAATCCCAAGTGGAAGAAGCGGCCCGGGTGGCTCAAGAACAGGCAAAAGCCATTGAGGAACTGGCCAATTCCATCGAAGAGATCGCATCTATCGCTGACGAAATGCAGATCAACTAATCTGAGGAGGATTGATTTGTATGCAAGGAGGGATTTCTAATGGAAGCTGATAGCGTATTCTCTTCAGATGAGATGCAACTGGTTACATTTATTCTAGGCCAGGAAAACTTTGGCGTAGACATAATGAACGTGCAGGAGATTATCAGGATACCAACCATAACCGTGATACCGCAGGCACCTACCTATGTGGAAGGAGTTACTAATCTGCGCGGGGACATCCTGCCGGTGATCGATACCCGTTCGCGGTTTGGCATGGATAAGATGGACCGCAGCACCTCCAGCCGGGTGATTGTTATCGATGTGCGGGGCAAGAAAGTGGGGCTCAGCGTGGATGCCGTTTCCGAAGTCCTGCGGGTGGAGAACGATAGGATAGAGAAGGCGCCGGCTATGGTTTCAGGACTCGATGCCAGCAGCATTACCGGCGTGGTAAAGGTGAACGACGGCAAAAACCTGGTTATGATACTTGATGCTCCGGCACTATGCAATATAGGAACTGGGGACAAGGCCGAAAAAGCCAGCCGCTATAGCGGTGCCAAGGAGGCCAGCGCTCGTCAGGAAGAAAGAAAAATGGAAGAAGTGCAACTGGTATCTTTCCTGCTGGACAATGAGGAATTTGCCCTGGAGATCGAAAATGTCCGGGAGATCATCCGCTATCCTGAAGTGGTCAAGGTACCTAATATGCCGGCCTATGTCAAGGGAGTTATTTCACTCAGGGACAATTTGATGCCGATCATTGACCTGCGCCTAAAGCTGGATACTGGTTCCGACGAAATCACTGACAGTACCCGGGTAATGGTGGTCGATGTCAACAACACCCGTATTGGATTGGTAGTCGATCGGGTCTACGAGGTGACGAGGATCCCGAAGGATACCATTTTCCCGCCGCCGCAGGCCCTGAATGTGGATGCTTCGGAAAGGCTCCAGGGTATCGCCCGGGTTGACGGGGGCAAACGCATAATTATGCTGATCGATCCCGGCAGCATAATCAGCCGGGAGGAACTTGAGGACATTGGCACGGTAGAAACCGTAGATTCCGATTTTAACGAAGAGGAAACCACCTTCATTGACAGCCTGGATGAAGAACAAATGGTGGTTTTTAAGCTGAACAATGAGCAATTCGGAGTCCGTATTACCCAGGTGCAGGAAATCAACCGGCTGACCAAGATAACCAAGGTGCCGCGGGCACCGCGCTTTGTCGAAGGGGTCATAAACCTGCGCGGGGTGGTGATACCGCTGATCGATTTGCGCAAGCGCTTTGAGATCGATGCCAAGGAATACAATGAATTCACCCGCATTATTGTGAGTGACATTAACAACAAAAAGATCGGCATCGTAGTGGACGAGGTGCTGGAGGTCCTGCGGATACCGGCTATTTATCTGGAAAAGGCCCCGGATATATTGCAGGACAATGAGGTACAGAGCTTCATGGATGGTATCGCCAAACTGAAGGACCGTATGATTATGATGCTCAACCTGGAAAACATTCTATTGGAGAAGGAATGGCAGAAGCTTTCCGCCATAGCCGATGCTGAACCGGCGCCGGTAGCCCGGGAAGCAGCCCGAGAAAACACGGCTAAGGAAGCCAAACCCAAGCTGAAAAAGCAGGGTAAATAGTCGTCAAGTATATGCTGATCATTTGTGATTGGAAGTAAAGTCAAGGGTCGGGGTTGCGTGAGCCTATACATGCAATTGCCCCAATTCTCTTATAGGGAGCGATTTGATTGATCAAAGTACTGATTGCTGATGATTCAGCCATGATGCGCAAGTTACTGAAGAGAATACTGGAGTCGGACGCGGAGATCGCAGTAGTAGCCACGGCCCGTGACGGCCTTGATGTGGTGGAAAAGGCCCGGGAGTTTCATCCCGATGTGGTAACCATGGATGTCAACATGCCGGGACTAGACGGCATATCCGCCCTCCAGTATATTGTGACGGAGCAAATCTGCCCGGTGGTTATGGTGTCATCACTTACCCAGGAGGGAGCGGTGACCACCTTTGAGGCCTTGGAGTTGGGCGCCTTTGATTTTGTCGGTAAACCCGGGGGAACCGTATCCAGCAACCTGGACTCCGTAGCCCCGGAACTGATTGCCAAGATTAAGGCGGCCGCCCGGCTGAAGGGCAGCCGCCGCGGGGTCCAGATGTTAACCCGGCAGCGCCAGGAAGCCAAGCGGCCGGCGGTCACTACCCGCTCTTCTAGCCCTAAGACATTAAAGGCAGTAGCTATGGGCATATCCACCGGGGGACCCAAGGTGATTTATGAGGTTTTGCCCTTGATTCCGCCAGATATCAACGCCGTACTTTTTTTGGTGCAACATATGCCACCCAACTTCACCACTACTTATGTAAACCGCCTAAATACCGCCTGCAAGGTTGAAGTGGTGGAAGCCCAGGCCGGGATGAGAGTACAGCCGGGAACCGTGTATGTCGGCAGCGGGGGCAAGCATCTGAATCTGGTCAAAAATTCAGCTGGTGAAGTAATGATTCGTCTTACCAGCAAGCCTGATCACCTGTTTATTCCGTCGGTTGGGGTAATGATGGAATCGGCTCTCGAAGTCTACCAGAAAAAGACGATCGGAGTAATTATGACCGGCATGGGCAATGACGGAGCGGATGCCATGGTGAAGATTCGCCAGGGCGGGGGCGCCACCATTGCCGAGGCGGAGGAAAGCGCTATTGTTTGGGGAATGCCGGGCGACACCGTGAGAAAGGGCGGGGCAGAAATCGTAGTTCCCATCTGGGATATTGCGAAAGAAATCATCAAAGCGGTCAACAAGTAAAACTACTGGAGGGGTTTGTATGAAGGGATTGAAGGCTGACGGGAGTCCGATACGGGTTATGGCAGTGGATGATTCGCCGATCACCAGAAAGATGGTGAGGAAGGCGCTGGAACCCGAAGGGTTCGAACTCGTGGCTGAGGCTGGTAATGGCAAAGAAGCGCTGGACATTTACCCCAATATACTACCGGACGTGATCACCATGGATGTTACCATGCCTATAATGGACGGACTGGATGCGGCCGGTAACATAAAAAAGATCAATCCGGCTCAAAGAATCATTATGCTATCGGCCATGGGCGATGCCGACATCAAGGCTGATGCCCAGTCTCGCGGCATTACGGACTTTTGCACCAAACCGTTCAAACCCCAGGAGATGGTGGATAAGGTCCTGGAAGTCTATAACAGGTAAGGAGTGAGACGGTGAGTACAGCACAGATTGGGCCTTTTGTGGCCGCTACCGTCAGTGTTTTCAAGGATCTGCTGGATACCGATATAGTGAAAGGTCAGCCGGAGGCCGAGAGTGACAGCTTTATTTCCCGGGGTTTTACCGTGCTGGTTGGTTTGACCGGGGGATGGGAAGGCTGGTTCCTGCTCGATATGAGCCAGGAGACCGCCTGCAGCTTAGCCGGGACCATGACCGGAGAGGAATACAGTTCAGTGGAAGAAGAGGAAGTCTTATACGCCGGGGCGGAGATAGCCAATATTATCAGCGGCAATGCCATAACGGTAATCAACGATGCCCAGCCCGGCTTAAATATCCGTTTGGCTCCGCCCAGCATCTTTGCCGGGCAGGGTATGAGCATGTTCAATGCCCGCTTGAGTTCCAGTTCAGTTTTGATGCAGAGCAATGCCGGACCGGTCAAAATCAATGTTGCCGCCAAGGAGGGGAAATAGATGGACGTTAAATATGTGAACCCCTTTATCGTTGGCCTGCAGAATATCTTCAATATGCTTAATATGAGCAGCATTCAGAGAACCGGTCTGGCCAAGCGCGAGAAGCTCAAAACTGATAATGAGGTCAATATTATTATCGGTCTGGTAGGCGATCTCAAGGGCAACGTGGTGTTGTCCCTGCCGGAGACTACTGCCAAAAACATTGCTTCCACTATGATGGGGGGAATGCCGGTGCCCGAATTGGACATGATGCCCAAGAGCGCACTGTGCGAACTGAGTAATATGGTAGCGGGCAACAGTATGAGCCAATTGGAGCAGATGGGGACCAAAGTCGACATCACACCGCCCATGCTGATCAACGGCAAGAATATGATAACCATGATCAGCCAGGTGGAGACCCTGGTAATCAGCTTCAAGTGCAACGAAGGAAACCTGGAGATGAACATAGCGACGGAGTAGAGCCTACTTGAGCCTTTTGTACAGGGCGCTGCGGGAGATACCCAGATATCTGGCGGTGGCTGCTTTGTTGCCGCCGTGTTTAGCTAAAGCCCTTTGGATTATGACATTGGAGATCTCATTCAGGGGAAGTCCTTCCGGTATCGAATCGGAAGACGCCTCCCGCCCCTGGGTGAGATCAGCTTCTTCCAGCCAGTAAAGCTGGTCGGTTATAACCGACAGATGTCCGGTATCTAAAATCTCCGCATCCTCGCTAACCACTACCCATTCGATCAGATTGCGCAATTCCCTCACATTGCCCGGCCATGGATAATCCAACAATAATTGGGCCGCCTCCGGGCTGATGCCGCGGAAGGCTTTGCCGTTCTGCCGGGAGAATTGCTTGAGGAGTTTTTCGGCTAAAGGAACAATTATCTCTTTGCGCTCACGCAGCGGCGGCAAATAGATTTGCCCGACCTTGAGACGATAATACAGATCCTGCCGGAAACTGCCCTGCTCGGCCGCGGCCTTGAGATTCTGATTGCTGGCGCCGATTATCCGGACATCGCTTTTCAGTAAGGCAAGTCCGCCGACCCGGTAATACTCTTTTTCCTGGATCAACCGCAGCAGCTTGGCCTGCAGGTTAATGGGTATCTCGGAGATCTCGTCCAGAAACAGGGTGCCCCCCTGGGCGAGGTCAATCTTACCCTTGGCCCCCCGGATATGGCTGCCGGAAAAGCTGCCTCCCTCGTAGCCCAAAAGCTCGCTCTCAAAGAGTGATTCGGGAATAGCGGCACAGTTGATCGCCACGAAAGGGGCCTCGGTGTCGTTATCACCATAATGAATATAACGGGCTATCATCTCCTTGCCGGTGCCGGTTTCTCCCTCGATCAGAACCGGGATACTGCGGTTATGATGCAGCTTGCGGGCAATATTTATGATCTTTCTCATAGCGTTGGAGTAGATCATCATATCCCCATATGTGCCCGACTCGGCGGCATATGATAGTGGTAACGGCTTCACCGCCCCAGGAGTATCACTGCTGCCGTGGCCGGCCGGCGTCGTTAATGCTCTAGCCGGTTCAGCGCCGATCTTTTGTTCAACCTTTTGCAGGGTTTTAACCAGTTCTTCAATATTGAGCGGCTTGAGCAGGTAGTCAAAGGCCCCGGCTCGCAGTGCCGATATACTGCTGTCCATATCGCCATAGGCAGTAAACATTACCATAGTTATATCATGACAATTGGGTAATTCCACAGTTCGGCGCATTAAGTCCAGGCCGGACATGCCCGGCATGCGATTGTCGGTCAGCAGCAGGTCTATTGGGGTATTACCCAGCAAATCCAGGGCCTGAGCCGCGCTGCCGCACTGGAGAACCTGATGGCCGAGCTTGCCTAAAAACTCAGCCAGGTTGATGCGGCTTCTCTCCTCATCGTCCACCAGTAAGATCTTCATGAGCGACTTACCCTCTTCCCGTTATTAAGTAGCGGAATTGCTTTAAATAATGGCGGGCAGTTCCAATTGGAAGGTAGCACCGCCCTGCGGGTTATTGAAGGACCTGACCTAACCGTCCAAGGCGTTCATTATTGACTGAACAACCGAAAGACCGAGTCCCATCCCCTGATAAGAGGATTTGCTTGTTACAAAGGGCTCGAATATTTGATCCAGCATTTCTTCATCAATACCGATGCCATTGTCGCTTACCTCCAGGCAAGAATGACTGTCCGTCGTGAAGGTGCGGCAGGTGATCTCTTTGGATTCGCCTTCGCTGAGATCCAAGGACTGCATGGCATTGACCAGCAGGTTTACCAGCACCTCGTCCAGCCGGTTCAGATTGCCTCGCATAATGGGTATATGAGGATCCAAGCGGGTAGTTACGCAGATGCTGTGAGCTGCCAGTTGCCGGCCCAGCAGCTTTAAGGCCCGGGCTACCACCTCATTCCAGGTGCAGGGCTCTAGTTCCGGCCGGTTGCTGAGGTTGGCAAAGGAGCGCATGTGGTTGATTATTTCGTCAATCCGGCCCAGTTCCAGGGATATATCGCCCAGTTTGCTGAAAATCTCCGTATGGCTGAGCGGCAATCCATTATGATGGCAATAAAGCATACCGTCTACCAGTACCCGGATAGAGTTGAGCGGCTGGGCGATTTCGTGAACCATGCCGCCGGAAAGGGCTGAGAGCGAATTAAGACGCTGTAATTGGGCGGTTTGCCGCTTGATCCGGCTGCGTTCCTGGTTTAGGCGATCCTGTTCAGTAACATCGGCGAATATGACGTAATGATCACGCTGTTCGGGAGGGCTGTTTTGAATAATGCTGACAAAGGCGGCGGCCGGGAAAACACGTCCTGTCTTGTGCCGTCCCACAACCAAACCCTGCCAGGTGTTGTTCCGGCTCAGGTAGTCTCTGATCTCATTGACAAGTTCGACCGGTTTGCCCTCTGGTGCACCCAACAGCCAGTATTCCT
>Ga0074198_1000876_pt1 | contig 25106 bp, 25 predicted proteins | sample EPASupsiteSAE323_FD_64527 | JGI IMG/M metagenome (GOLD analysis project Ga0074198, IMG submission 64527) | Bioremediated contaminated groundwater from EPA Superfund site, New Mexico - Sample SAE3-23 | ecosystem: Environmental > Aquatic > Deep subsurface > Groundwater > Contaminated ...
TTTCGTCCCGGCTCGTCTCCGCAGTTGACAGCGGCCAGTCCACAACCTTGACCGGGATTGCGTCCGCGTCCGGGCCGATGCTTGGGCTTGAGATTGGGAGCTACATCCAAAGCCTCGGCGGCGACGCAGTTGTCACCACGCTGATAGTCTGACACGGTAATAGTTATGCGCAACCTCTTCCGGCTACTGTTCTTTGCATACGTCATAATCAGCTCGGCAATCTTCGCAGGCTGGGCGGTCTACTTGTGCACGGTGGTTGTAAGCCAGCCCACGCAGTTCTTCCTCTCGGTGGTGTTCCTTGCAATCACCCTGGTGATGGGCGCGCTGAACGTGGCGATGGCGTACTTTTACTACCAGTCGGTGCTTGAGCCCAAAAACGACCGGGGATGCAAGCCGCCCAAGGCGCTTCCCAAGGTGGCCGTTGCAGTTGCGTGCTGCAACGAGGAGCCCGACATAGTCCGAGCGACAGTGGAGAGCATGGCCAAGCTGGATTACCCGAAGGGCAAGGCGTCTTTCTGGCTCCTGGACAGCTCGGAAAAGCACGAGGTGCGGCAGGCGCTTGAGGGGATTGCAAGGCAAAACGGGTTCGCCTATCTTTACCGCAACAGGCACGACGGCTTCAAGGCGGGCTCGCTCAACGCGTTCGCCGCAAAGGCAAAGGGTGCGGAGTTCGTCGCGGTCTTTGACGCGGACGAGCAGCTGGTTGACGGCAGGTTCCTCATAGACAACCTCGGGTTCTTCTCCGACGAAAAGCTTGCGTTCATACAGACCAACAAGGCCGCTCGTCCGGACGGCCTCTTTGCAAACGCGGTCGAGGCCACGTATGCGCTCTTCTACCGCACCAGCCAGCCCATACGCAGCAGGCTCGGCATGGCGCTTTACAGCGGCTCGGTAGGCATAATCCGCACCAGCGCGTTGCGCGCAGTCGGCGGGTTCTGCGAGGACGCGTCCTGCCCGTCGGAGGATGCCGAGTTCGCCCTCCGGTGCGACATTTCGGGGCTGCGCGGGATGTTCGTAGCAAAGACCTACGCTTACGGCGAGCCGGTGCACTCATACTCCGCATTCCGGCGCCAGCAGTGGAAATACACCTACGGCAGCGCGCGCATAGCGCCCAAGTACATCGCTAACGCAAGGAAGCTGGGCAAGAACCCGCTCAAGCACCTGCTTTACGTGTCGCAGCTGATTTCGTTCCCCTACACTTCCATACTGGTGCTTCTTTCCGCGTTCTTTTCTGCTTCGTTCGTTCTGAGCAACCTGTCGTTTACCCTGGTCAGCTTCTCCGAGCTTTTCACCATCGTGAACAACTCCCCGACTATATTCGACGGGCTGCAGACTTTTACCGCAAACCTTGCGAGTCTGGTGGTGATTTCGTGCGTGTATTTCGGGGCCATCGGCACAGGGATAGTCGCCGGCCTTCTGAACCTCTCGCTTTCGGTGGTGCGCAGCGACGCCGCGCTTTCGGCTTCCACGCGCTCGATGTCCGAGATCGCGGTCACCCAGAAGACCAAAAAGAAGCAGGGTTCGCTGTTTGGCGCGATTTCCCTGACTTGGATGGACTTCACCTACGCCCTGTTCTTTCTGGGGCTGTCCGCGTTCTCTCTGCTGCGCGGGGACGTGATTGGCGCGGTGTGGATGTTCTGGTACGCGTTCATGTTCCTGCTCGCGCCGATATTTGCGCTCATCGCAGGATAAGGAGAAAAATTCGCTATTTCTTTGCGCGCACTGACGCGTAGTTCTGCTCCTTTATCCCCAGCACGTACTTTACCGTTGTGCGCGTCCAGTCCGCAATGAGCCCAAGGAGGCCCATCTCGGCAAGCCTGCGCTTGGACGTCCTTGCAGTTATCGTCCAGATGAACTTGACCCGGCCCGCCTTTGCGATGCGCTCGCACAGGTCGAAGTCCTCGGATGCGGCCCTGCTCTCGTCAAAGCCGCCCACTTTCCTGAATGCGGACTTGCGGTACATCACGCACGTGCCTGCAAGGTTTGGCTTTCCGATTGCAAAGCTTGCCGCAATCATCAGGTTGAACACCTCGAACATTATCCGCTCGATTATGTTGAGGCGTTCGGGCATGATTTTTCCGCCTGCGCCGACGACTTTGGGGTCCGACAGCGCCTGCATCACCTTGAACAGGTAGTGCTCGGTAAGGTATGTGTCCGCGTCAAGGAAAAGCAGCAGGCCGTTCCTTGCGGCCCGTGCGCCCGCGTTCCTTGCAGCCCCCACCCTGCCGTGCGCGCGTATTACCTTGGCGTGCCTTCTTGCGATTTCGGCAGTGCCGTCCTTGGAGCCGCCGTCAACGACGATGATTTCGGCTTCCGGCGCGGCCTTGACTGCAGTGAGCAGGACCTGCTCAATCAGCGCCGCCTCGTTGAGCGTGGGGATGATTATCGATACTCCTTTCCCAAGGTGGTGTGTTCCGTTCATAATGTGTTTCATTCCTCGTAGTGCATTAGCGAGCGGTAGGTTTCATACCGTTCCTGCGCGGCCTTTTTGCTTGCCTTGAGAAGCGGATCGGTGCCGAAGCCCTCGACTGCAATCGAGCCCATTACCGTGCCCCACGCCATCGCCCTGGCAAGGTCCTGGCCTTTTTTCTGGCAGCCGCATGAAGAAAGGTGCCCCAGGAAGCCGCCTGCGAACGCGTCGCCCGCTCCTGTCGGGTCAACAATTTCCTCAAGCGGAAAACCCGGGAACGGGTGTGGGTGCGAGCCCCTTGCAAACAGTATGCTGCCGTGCTCGCCCTTCTTGATTATGCAGAATTCAGGGCCCATCTTGAGAATGTCCTTTCCGCACGCAACCAGGTTGGTCTTTCTGCACAGCATCCTTGCCTCGGACTCGTTGAATATCGCGCAGTCGACCTTCGAAAGCACTTCGAGCACGCCCTTCCTTTCGTTCTTGATGTAATACTCTATGGTGTCCATGGCGACAAGCTTGGGCTTTTCCATCTGGCCGATTACCGAAAGCTGTATGCGCGGTGTCAGCGTGCCTATGAACGCGATTTCGGCCTTCCTCTGGCTGGCAGTGAGCTTGGGCTCGAACTTGCCGAACACGTTGAGCTGGGTGAGGTCCGACGAGCGGTCCTGGAAGTCCGCGGAGAACGTCGAGTGGAAACGGAAAGTCTTTTCGTGCTTTTCGATGCCGATGTTGGAAACGTCAATCCCGCGCTTGGACATCTTTTCAAGGAACGCCTTTGGGAAGTCGCCGCCCACGCACGAGACTACGGACGTCTTTGAAAGCAAGGACGACGCAAGGGCAAAGTGCACTGCCGAGCCGCCGGGGACCTCGGTCGCGGTTGCCGCAGTGGTCCTTGTTGTGTCAAGCGCAATTGAGCCTACGGTAGTAATCATTCGCATTCACCAAAATCAGCGGCTTGACGCCGCCTTCTGCACCAGTCCGTCCATCCGCATTGCGGCGCTTTTCCAGTCGAACTGCATCGCGCGCTTGCGGCCCTCCTCGCCAAGCTTCCTTGCAAGCTTGCCGTCGCGGGCCACCCGCGCCATCTTCAACGCAAAGTCCTGCTCGTTGGGCTCGGCAAGCAGCCCCGTTACCCCATCCGCGATGCTTTCGCGCGGACCGCCCTGGTTTGCCGCAATCACCGGCTTACTAAACGACATCGCCTCGATGGGCACAAGCCCCCAGTCCTCGTTCACCGCGGTGAACAGCACGCAGTAGCAGGTGGAGTAGAGCTTCAAAAGCTCGTCTTCGGACGGGCCCTCGGTCAGCGTGATTTTTCCCTTGCTGGGCTTTTCGTACTTTGCCTTCAGGTAGTCGACGTATCCCCTGCTCTTTTCGTCAACCCCGCCGGCGACAACCAGCCTGAACTTCGCCAAGTCCGGGTTGTCCTGCACCATCCTCTTGTACGCAAGTATGCCCAGCTCGACGTTCTTTGTGCCGTTTATCCTTCCGGGAAGCAAGAAGAAGTCGCCGTAGCCTTTCGGGTCCGCAAATTTCTTCGTGTCAACCCCGTACTTGAGGAACTCCAGCTTCTCGCGTCCCACGAGCCCGGCTGCGAGTATCCTCGATGCGACTTCCTCGCTTGCAAGGACTATGAACTTGAACTTCCTCCAGGCCTGCTTCTCCATCATCCTGTAGGCGCGCTCGAACACCTGGAACGGTATTGCCTTTGCCGCGTTCTCGGTAAGGTACTTCTTGCGCATCACCGGGTCGTGCACCACGCGCAGGGGCGTGTGGCAGAACGCGATCGTGGGAATCTTGTCGTTGCGTATCGCGATGAACTCGGCAAACCCGGCTGTTGAAACCACGAACGCGTCGAAGTCTGCCAGGTCGATTTTCTGCGAAAGCATCGAGAGGCTTGCGCTTGACAATGCGCCGTAGTCGCGCTTGAGCGGGACCTTTCCCAGCTCGATTACCTTGAGCTTTGCAAACTCCGGGAAAGTGGACTGCGGCTCGTAGCGGTGCGTAAAGACCGTCCAGTCGTGCCTGCTCCTGCTTATGAGTTCAAGCCAAGTGCGCTCCACCCCGCCCTTCTGGTAAATCCAGGGTACATAGAGGGCGATTTTGAGGTTCGCGTCCGAGGCCTTTTTTCTTTCAGACATATCGTTTCCTGCCAAAGAATCCTTACTACTTATTGGCATAAAAAGGGTGACAGGCAAAAAATCATTATGAGACGGAATACGCCCGAGGAGCTCCTGAAGGCTCACGTGAAAAAGTCAATCGAGGTCAAGGACAACCTTGGCTCGTGCGCATACGAAATCGACAAGGCAGCAGGCGCGCTGCTTTCCGCAATCCAGGCAGGAAACAAGGTCTTGGTGTGCGGGAACGGCGGCAGCGCATCCAACGCCGACCACTTCGCATCCGACCTGCTGGGCACGCTTTCGCGCCACGGCAAGGAACGGCCGGCAATACCCGCAATCGCTCTTTCAAACAACTCCACCGTAGTCACCGCCATCGGGAACAACCGCGGCTTCGAGCGCGTGTTCTCGCGCCAGATCGAGGCGCTTGGCGCGAGGGGCGACGTGCTGGTCATATTCACAACGAGCGGCAACTCGCCTAACATACTTGCGGCAGTACAGGCGGCTCGCCAGAAGGAGATGCACGTAATCGGCCTCACCGGCGCGACCGGCGGCGGCCTGGTGCCCCACTGCGACGCGTGCATACGCATACCTTCCAACGAGCAGTACCTGGTGCAGGAGGCGCAGGTACTTGTGATGCACGTCATCATCGAGTACCTCGAAGGCTGCATCTGCGAAGAGTAGCCGTCCCCACGTACGTTGCCGCCAGCTCCGGATACTAATCGTTTTAATGCCGGAAAGGCTGATTTTTCCGAGCTAAAATGCATCATTCCAAGGCGCAGGGCGCCACAGAGTACTTAGTCGTCCTAGGCGCAGTATTGCTTGTCTCTGTCGTTGTCGTGCAGGCGGTTTCCTCATCGTCTTCTTCGGGCATCGAGTTGCGTGAGCAGCAGTCCGATGCGTATTGGAAGTCCGCGACTCCCTTTTCGATTTCTTCCTATACTCTTGAGAACGGCTTGCTTGCGGCAACGATTCGGAACCAGTTGTCCGAGCCCCTCAAGCTGACTTCCGTTCAAGTCGTTGAAAGTGCGGGCGCAAGCACCCTATGGTCGGGTTCGACAATAATCTCAGGCGGTTCCGAGTCTACTTTGTTCATGCGCTACGGCCTGAACAACTCGTGCAAGACCTCCGCAGGCGGGACTCCGTTTGAGATTACGCAAATCACGTTCACTTATGACAAGACTTCGGTCACCGGTCTCAAGCAAATCGGCGACAGGTCGCTTGCAGGAAAGTGTGCTGCGCAGCAAGGCATAGTCTTCCGCTCGCCCGCGCCTTCTGACGGCGCTTCGGTCTCTGCCAGTTCCAACGTCTCAATCAACGCGACCCTGGACGGAATCCAGCTCAAGGACTTCGGCATGGTCTGGAACGGCACAAATTACTCGTTCTACGACGACTCGCTGGTCCTGGCGATGAATTTTGACGACGTTCATGAACTGGGAGAAAAAGGCGGCAAAGCCGTTGACGTTTCCCGATATGGAAACAACGGCACCATCTACGGCAACACCGTCGGCATCTGGCACTTCGACGAGGCCGACGGCAACACTGCCTTTGACGAAAGCAGGTTCGGGAACAACGGGACGGTTTACGGGAACACGGTCATGCTTTTGCACATGGACGAAAACATCTGGAACACCACATTTGACGAGAGCGCGTACAAGAACAACGGGACCTGCTACAACATGAACGGCGGTTCCGGGGTTACAAACTGCAGCTGGGTCGAGGGAAAGAGTGGTGCCGGAATTAATTTTGACGGCGTGAATGATTACATAAACACGACTTATTTTGTCACCAATGCCTTTTCGGTTTCGGTCTGGCTCAAGAAAGCCGCATCAACTGCCGATGGAGAGCACGGCGTAGTTTCACAAAAGACTGTTTGGAACAGCCAATACGGGTGGACTTTGACGTTCCCAACAAGCGAAGCAATTGCGTTTTATGCGAATTATTCAAACACTGCCGTATATTCCGCACCAGTGAGTGTCGGCGTCTGGCATCATGCGGTAGGGACGTTCGACGGCTCGACAGTCCGGATATATCTGGATGGCGTTCTCCAGCAATCGACTTCTTCGAACCTTGCGCTGCAAAACTATTCTGCCGTAATTGGCCGGGCTTCTCCCACGCTCAACGCCTATTACTTCAACGGGTCCATCGACGAGACCGCAATCTACAACCGTTCGCTTTCGCCATCGGAAGTCCTTGCATTGTATAGTGCCGGCAAGGCCAAGTTTGCCGAGTGGACTTCTGGAAAGAGCGGCACCGGCCTTGCATTTGACGGGATTGACGACTACTTGCTCGTTGGAACCGGCGCCGCCCTAGCAATGGCGGACAATGACTTCGCCATGGACGCGTGGGTCAAGCTGAACGCGTACAGCCCCGGCTACTTGACCGCAATACTGGGCTCAACTGACAGCAATGCTTCGGCGATGATAGTATCGCCGTCGCACACGCTAGGCATTACGAAAATAGGCGAAGTCGGCAGTTTCAGCTCGCTTTCAGTTGGTCTTGGGGTTTGGACGCATGTTGCAATCACCTTTGACAGTCACAGCACGACCAATAATGTCGGGTTCTATGTCAACGGGCTGCGCGAAACTGGCACGTTCAACTACGATTTCAATACCGGTGCAAAAACAAACCTCGTTGGAAAATACAATCTGGATACGCCAGACCGCCTGCTCAACGGCACCATCGACGAGGTCGGCATCTACAACCGCTCGCTCTCCGCAGCCGAGGTCCTTGCACACTACAACGCTGGCAGGGCAAAGCACGCCGACTGGGCGCCTAGCGGCAGGGTCGGAAGCGCTATGCAATTCGACGGGGTGAACGACTACGTCAACGTGACGAATTCACCGGAGTTGAATTTTTCTCTCAGTGACAACTATACCCTGAGCGCGTGGGTCCTTTTTGGAGTCACCACCGCGTCCGGTAAGACTATAGTCGAAAAGCTCGTCTCCGGCCCTTACCCGTTTGCGTTGCGAGGCTGGTCAAACGCAACGAATGGCGGGGCTTACGTTGCCTTATACAACGGGTCTGTTGCAGTCGAGGCGGATTATTCTGACATCAGTCCTACTGGATGGCACCACCTTGTGGCAGTCAAGGCAGGCGACCAGCTTTTGATTTATGGCGACGGAGAATTGAGGAACGCTACTGCCATCACCATTACTGGCGTAGTGCATAACAGTGCAAACGTGTTCATCGGCCGGCGAGGGAGCGGAGCCACGCCCTTCAACGGTTCGATTGACGAGGTCCGGATTTGGAACCGCGCCCTTTCCGGGGCAGAGGCCAGGCAGCAATACTACTCCTCGCTCAACAAGTTCGCTCCTGGACGGTGGCTCTTCTCATCCAACCAGACCTTCCTTCCTGCAGGCACGCACACTTACTACCTGTATGCCAACGCTACCGACGGCTCGCAGGACTTTACCGAGGAGCGCACGCTGAGGGTTTCATAGCGAATCCGGAGACGGTTCCTGCGTTCAGGCGGGAATCCTTGCAACAACGCGCAGCCCCTTCTCGTTGAGCCTGCAGGCAAGTATTGTCTCGCCTTTCGGGAGCGCCATCTTGCGGTCGAAAGTGGCGGTTACTTTCATTTTCTTTCCTGCAGTTATCGGGCCTTCGGACGCGATTTTGCCCGGAACCATCTGCATCCCGCAGCAGAAGTGCATCACTTCGCCGTTCTCAACCGGCTTTTTGCAGAAGCGCGCGACCTCAAGCTCAGCAGTTACTGCGCTTGCAGTTGGGCAGGACTTTGAAAGCACCATTCCGCGGCCAAGGTCATCTGATTTCATCCCCTTGAATGCGATGCCAACGCGGTCGGACTGGCCTGCCTCGTCGAAGTTCTTGTCCTGCATCTGGATGCTGCGGATTTCAAGAAAACTGTCAGACGGGAAAGCCTGGAGCTTGTCGTGCACCTTGAGTATTCCCTTCTTGATCACTCCAAGCGCAACCGAGCCCACTCCCTTGACTTCGAACGCGTGGTCTATGATTGCAACAAGGTCGGTTGCGTCCTTTTTTTCAGGCTCAAAAGCAAGCGCCTTCTGCTTTGCGTCCTCGTCGGATTCCGCCCGCTCGTACTTCTCAAGCGCGGTCCCCTTGCAGAACATGTCCCAGTCAACGTTGTTGCCAACAAGGCAACCCTTGTCCTTTCCAAGCAAGTCAAGAGTAACGATAATCTCGCCCAGTTCGGGAGTGAGCGCATCAGCGTGCACTATGCAGTAGTCAGCCATGTATGCGCAGAATGCCAAAGCCTCGACCTTCTTTGGGTAGAGCGTGGGCTCGACTGTTGTCACGAGCTTGCCGCCGAAATTCGTGTTGTAAAGCGAAATGTCATCCGCAGAGCCCTTCTTTCCCAAAAGGCCTGCGATGTGCTGCCTAGTCTGTTCGTTTGGCGAAAACACGCCTATCACTGAGTTTGTCATAAGTAAAATCAACCGTCGGGATTCTTCATTCGCTTTAAACATCCCGATTAAATTCTTGTTGGAACAAATTTAATATCCTCTATTTATGAGCGGCTGTAGTACAGTGGTAGTATGGGAGCTTCCCAAGCTCCAGGTCCGGGTCCGATTCCCGGCAGCCGCACTTTTTCTTCCGTTCTAATTGTTTAAATTCGCCGGAAACGTTAAGCCGTTCAGTGATTTTCATGAGGTCAAACGACATCATACGCCGGCTCGAGTCCGAGCTGAGGAGCGCGAACGCACTCGGCAAGGGGCTTTACGAGGACCCGCAGAGGATTGTGCGCTCGGGGCTTGCGAGGACTGCCAAGGTCGCAAGGTCGCTTTCGCGGATGCTCAAGGCGCAGGATTTCGGGGGCCTTGATGACTTCTTCTTCGCGCGCGAGGAGCTGGTGCCCGGCGGCAAGGAGTACTGGTTCATAGACGTGGTGTCGACGCAGGGCGACAAGGCCCAGCTGGTTCTCACGTTCGGCTGCTCGGACGCGAAGGCAACAGTCAACAGCCGCGAGGCGAAGTCCGGGACCGTTGCAGCAGTCGGCTGGTTCTATTCAAACAAGAAGAAGGTGTTCCTTGACCGGCCGGTTGTGCTTGAAAGCTCCAAGGGCACGCTCAAGACCGACTCATTCGCTTTCACCGGCGCCTACCCTTCCTACGACCTGGTCGTTGACAAGAAGACGCGCCTGCATTTTACCAAGCAGAAGGAGGGCGTCGCTTACGAGGCCCACCCGTGCACGGCAAAGGACCTGGGCGTGGGTCTTCTGAACATGTACCTTGACGCCAGGGGCACGATAGACGGCAGGCCCTTCAAGGGAGTGGGTTACGTGCAGAAAGTCGTGGTGGTCGCGCCTTTCATTCCCTGGAACTGGCTGCGGGTCGTGTTCAGGGACAAGTCCGTGCTTGATGTTTTCGTCGCAAAGCTCGGGGTGCAGGCCGTGGAGTACCGCGTGCTGGACACCAGCATCTACAGGCTTGCTTCAGGAAAGACCTACCACCTATCCGGCTCGCGCTTCAAAAAGCTTGAAGGAGACCGCTGGCTGCTTGAGGGCGACGGGTTTGCGGCTTACCTGAAGACCTACGCGTTCAAGCCTTTCATGCTGCGCGGACGCGGCGAGTTCCACTACGACGAGTATCTTGTGGAGTGCACGGACTTCGTGTTCAAGGGAAATGCAAAGGAAGGCGGAATCGGGATGATCGAGGACGCCTACGGGTTCATGATTTGAGCCCGCGCACCCGTTGCCCAGTTCCACTAAAGCGCATATAATAAAACAGTGCTCCTCTTTTCCGTTCTTGGGTGTTTCTATGGACTCCATGCTGCTCTTCACTACGTTGCTTTCAGGGTTTCTTGCTTTTGCAATACCCATAGGCATCGCCTGGAAGTACTGCAAGAAGTGGGACGTTTCGCTCAAGGTCGCGGGCCTTGGCGCGGTATTTTTTGTTGCAGTCCAGGTGCTCCACACGCCCCTGGTGTTGCTCACCCAGTCTTCGGTCTATTCGGCGTTCCAGGCCAGCCTGGGAACAACTGGCGCGACGCTTGTGCTCGCTATTTACCTGGGGCTTTTGGCTGCAGTTTTTGAGGAAGTCGGCCGCTATCTTGTGTTCTCGCGCTTCCAGAAGGAAAAGGGAGTAAAGCCCGCAATCATATTCGGCGTTGGCTGGGGCGGAGTCGAGGCGGCAATTTTTCTTGGAATACTTGCAACTGTCAACGTGTTCGCCCTTGACGCCATCTTCACAACCGGAGTTCCGCAGTACGTGGACGGCCTGGTGTCTTCAGGACAGCTGCCTGCAGACCAATCGCAGTTCGTGGCGGACTCGCTTCTTGCCCAGAAGCAGCAGTTTGACACGATGGGCCCGGTGTTGCCTTTTGTCAGCCTTTGGGAGCGCATAATCGCCATGGCTTTCCACGTGTGCGCGTCAGTGCTTGTTATGATTTCGATACTGGATGGCAAGATGCGCGGGCTTTACCTTGCCCTTGTCGCGCACTTTTTGCTTGACTTCATCGCAGTCGCAAGCACGCTTGTCACCAAGGACGCGCTTGTCATCGAGGCGATGCTTTCCGTTTTCGTGGCTTGCGTGGTAATCCTCACGATACGGGAGTTCAAGCGCGCAAGGCTTCAGGAATCGGTCGTTTTCTAGAAAAAGCTGGCGGCCGTCCTTTCATTCATCTTTTCTTTTTGATTTCTTCCTCGAAAGGCTCGACGTGTATGGTCACGTCCTTGACTCCGGGCACCTTCCGGATGATGCTGCATTCTATCCTGTGCGCGATGGCGTGCGCCTTGGAAAGCGGCAGTCCGTCATCAACCAGGATGTGCATGTCAACTACAATCTGCGAGCCCATGTGCCTTGTCCTGAGCTTGTGGTAGCCCCTCACCTGGCGCTGCCTTGCGATTATTTCCCTTATCGCCCTGACCTGGCCGTCGCTTGCTCCGCTGTCAAGAAGTACGCTCAGCGATTTTCCGCCAAGCTCGTAGGACACCTTCGCCATCATCCCCGCGACTATGAGCGCCGCTATGGAGTCGCCCTGCGGGAACCCGACGCTTGCGCAGCCAAGCCCTGCGATTACCGCGGCCCCGCTCCACAGGTCGCTTGTGAAGTGGTACGCGTCGGTCTCAAGCGCCACGCTCCTTGTCCTCCTGCTGATTTCCAGCAGGTATTTTCCAAAGAAGTAGTCAACAGCAAGCGCGCAGGCCATCACCGCAACCCCTAGCCACGACGACTCGATTGGCTGGGGGTTGACAAGCCTCATCACCGCAGTCCACGCAATCCCCGCTGCAGTGAGCACGATAAGCACCACCTGCAGGAGCGCGGAGAGGTTCTCGAACTTCTCGTGGCCGTACGGGTGGTCGGAGTCAGCGGGCTTGGACGCCTGGTAAATCCCGACGTATGCGAATGCGGATGCCAAAAGGTCGAAGAAGGAGTTTAGGAACTCGGCAAGGAGTGCGATGCTTCCGGTGAGGATTCCCACCGCAAGCTTTGCCGCGGTCAGGCCGATGTTTACGTATATCGAGTACGATGCTGCTTTCAGTTTTTCCATCTGTGTAGGTTACGGCACCATTGCGCTTTCGCGCACGCAAGTATTTCGTCCGGCCGCGCTTATAAGAATCGCGCTTGCGCTCACACCGGGCTGCGCACTCCGTATTTTTTTCCCATCGAACGTAGGTTTTCCGCGTCGGCCTGCGAGAGCGGAATCCCGTCCACTGCCCTTTTGTGGAACGCCTCGATTTGCACGTCCCCTGCCACGCGCACCTTCTCGACCCCGTCAGCAGCAGGCTCGTTTCGCAGGGATTCGAGCAGTGCAGTCAGGTTTTCTTGGAAGCTTGCGCTGCCTGCAAATTTTTCCGGGTCGATTGCAAGGAAGAACTGGCCGTATCCCCACACCGCAGCCGCGTCCTCCTGCCTGCGGTTGCGCACGTTCGGTCCGAAAGGCATCCCGCACAGGCAGGCGCAGAGAATCTCCACAACCAGCGCAAGGCCATAGCCCTTGTGGCCTCCGAACGGGAGGAAAGCAACCGCCTTGGCAGGGTCAATGGTCGGGTTTCCAGCAGCGTCAACAGCCCAGCCCGGCTCAAGGGTCTTGCCGCGCTCTCCGTAACTCCTGACTGTGTTTCGCGCAACAATGCTTGTTGCCATGTCGAAGCAGAACGGTTCGCCGTTTGAGCACGGCGCCGTGAAGCAAATCGGGTTCGTGCCCAAGAACGCCCTCCGTCCGCCGTACGGTATCACCAGCGGGTCGGTCTGCGTGAGCACGAGTCCGAGCATCCCGTTTCGCGCCGCAATCAGGCCGTAGATGGAGGCAGCTGCAAAGTGGGTTGAGTTCCGGACGCACACCGCGCCGATGCCGGTTTTTTTCGCAAGCGCAACCGCCTTTTCCATCGCAAGTGTTCCCGCGGCAATGCCTGGGCCGTGGTCGGCGTCAAGCACCCCGCTTGAAGGCCCGGTTTTTTTGAACGAAAACTCCGGCGCGGCGTTGACCTTGTTGCTTTCAAAGTCCGCAAGGTACATCGGCATAAGCCTCACGCCGTGCGAGTCAACCCCCCGCAGCGAAGTCTCAACGATGCCTGCCACAAGGCGCGCGCGGATTTTTTTCGGTATGCCTGCCTTTGCAAGTACCTTTGAGAGAAAGCCCGCCAGTTCCTGTGCTGATACGTAAACGTCCTGCATAGTTTGTACTAGGTCACCAATGATTCTTAATGCATTTCGCCGCTCTTAATCCGCGATTATTCGTGACTGCGTGGCGCAAGTTTTACTCGGCGGCCTACTTGACAAAGAATATGTATGCCAGCCACGAAAGGAACGCAAGAGCCCCTGCGACAAGCGTGGGCACCTCTATTCCCCATTGCACGATGACCCCGGCAATCAGGGGCGGTATCGCCATCGCAAGGGACGCAACTGACTGGCTCATCCCCATCACTTCTCCCTGCTCGTCGTCGCGTGCCATGTTGGAAACCGACGCGTTGTACGTGGGCATTGTCAGGCCGTTGGAGATTGCCATGAACGGGATTATCAGGTAAAGCATCCACGCCTCTGTAGGAATAAGCATTGCGGGAATCGTGATTGCAAGCCCCAGTATCGACACCTTAAGGACCTGCCTTGGGGTGAAGCGCTTGAGAACGGGGCCGATTATTGCCATCTGCGTGAGCACTATCCAGAAACCCATGTACGCAAACATCACTCCCATCTGCGCAGACGTGTAGCCGAACTTGATGCTCATGTACACCAAAAAGAACGAGGTGTAGAAATTGAAGCCCAGCCCGAACAGGAAGTAAACCGCAAAAAGCGCGCGCAGTGTGGGAGACGAGAGCGCCTTGGCAAACTGCTTGGCTCCTGTAAGCAGGCTGATTTTCACGTGCACCGGCTCCTTGAGGGTCTCCGCAAAGCGCAGGCGAAGGAAAAGCAGGTTCGCTGCTGTGAGTATTGCAGCGAACGCAAAAGGCGTCCAGTACGCAAACCAGCTCACGGTGTTAGAGTCAGCAAGCACTCCGCCTACGAACGGCCCGATTATGAAGCCCAATCCAAAAGCAGTGCCGACTATTCCGAAGTTCCTTGCCTTGGTCTGTCGCGTGCTAATGTCGGCAACAGCAGACATCGCAACAGCGATGCTTCCGCCTGTAAGGCCCGCAAGTATGCGCGCAACAAAAAGCAAGGGCAGGTTCTTTGTGACTATTCCAAGGGCAAAAAGAACGTAGCTTACAAGGCCGCCTGCAAGGCACACTGCAAGGATTTTCTTTCGGCCGTGCTTGTCCGAAAGAAGCCCAAGAACCGGCGCTGCGAAGAACTGCGCAAGCGGGTACACCATCAAAAGAAGGCCGATTAGGAACTCGCGGTCAGCAAGGCTTGTTGAAGAGGGCAGGAACGCGTTCTCGCCGGTGTCAAGCATCATCGGCGTCTCAACAGGCATAAGTATCGTAAAGCCCAACAGGTCGAGGAAAACGACGAAGAATATGATTAGCAGCGAAGTTCCCTGCTGCTGTGCGGCGTTCGGCCGGTCGGAGATGGTCTTTGCTGGAGTCATAGCAATCACTTGCGCCCCGGCAAGAAAACAATGCCGCGGCAGGAAAGTATTCTGCAAGCCGGGGTTTAAGCCCCTTTCCAATTAATTTTTCCGGTGAACCTACTTGATTTTTAGGTACACTGCAAAGGACGCAACGAGCGTGATGACATTGCCAATTGCCGCGTCCGTCATCGCGCCTGAGTTGAACCCGTCAAGCACCAGTATGAGGATTCCAAGGCAGTTCACCAGGACGAAGTTCTTCTGTATCGACTTGTCCTTGCCCTTCATCGCGTAGTATTGTATTGCCCAGCCTGCCGCAATCAGCAGAAGCCCGGCGATTGTCATGTAGCCCATTCAAACTTCACCCTGGTTTTTTATTGACTGTATTACCCGTTGACAATACAATAGCGTTTCGGAGCGGTGAATTCGGGTTCGGCTTTCACAAGTTGAATTTTTGCGGGGTTATGCGCCGGATCTCGCAGGCTTTTTCGTATACCCGCATGACGTTCTTTGGGTTGCTCCAGTCCTTTCCTTTGGCCATCTTGAGCAGCGTCTCGAATTGCGCCGGCCGGATGCCTTCGGTCTTTTTCAGGTTCGGGTTCTTCCCGTGCTCCCGCATGAGCTTCATGAACTTGAGCCGGCTGACCTCAAGTTCCTCCGAGATGTTGCCGGGAAAACCGTCGTTCTTTAGTCGGTGTGACATTATTGCGGCGTGGACCTGGTTCATGCTGTCGTCGAAAGCTGCCGAGGTCGTGGTCAGGCGTGTCGAGGCCGGTTTTTTGGAATAGCACTTGGGGCACGTTACCTCGTCATTTTTCCACATCCCGAACTTCCGGAGCGTTCCGTAGATTATCCGGATGTGTTCCGGCTTAGTCCAGTCATGACGTTTGCTGATGTTCAGTATCGTGTCGAAGTGTTCGGGGGTTATGTTCTCGCTGACCGACAGTATCTGTTTCTTGTTTTCGGTCATCATTTCATGGAAGCGTTCCTTTGAGGCGTTGAGCGTTTCAACCGGAAGCTCCTTGATTTGGCCAAGTTCGTGCTTGCGGTGGTATTGGAACGCGGTAAAGAACGGGTTGCACGCGTCTAGGAACAGGTTATGGCTCTGTCTGGGCATGTTTCTCAAAAATATTTGTCATGCTTATTCATTTAAGGACAGCAGTAGGGAAACAAAAGCGCCTGGGGCAGGACTCGAACCTGCGACCTGCTGATTAACAGTCAGCCGCTCTACCAACTGAGCTACCAAGGCATCCAATCGCCATCGGGGACAGTAGTGTGCCCGTGCATATTAGAGAATGCGGAATTATTTTGGGTGCGGACAGAAATTTAAACGGGATGGGTTAATGCCTCACGGGTTAAAATAATCCAGCTGGCTAAAAAACATACCAAAAGGGGATTCTTCATGGATTACGCTTATGATTCCGCAGTCTCGCAGGCAAAGGCACTGCTTGTCTCCAGCCTTGGCGCCTCGGGGTTTGCGGTAAATGACAGCGAAGTCAAAGTCGAGCCCTCAAAGGCCGCGGACTCCGACCTGTCCTGCACCGTCGCTTTCGCCCTTGCAAAGAAGGCGGGCAAGGCGCCAGCGGACGTCGCACAGCAGGTTGCGGACGGGATTGCCGCTGCTTTGGCTGCGAACCCGCAAAAAGCTGCCTATGTTTCCAAGGCGGTTGCTGCGAACGGCTACGTAAACTTCGTGCTTTCTGACAAATTCTTCTCGGACGCCGCCCAGGGCGCAACCGGCTCCAAGAACTACGGCTGCTTTTCCGACTTTTCAGGCAAGACCGCAATCGTGGAGTACTCCTCGCCCAACGTCGGAAAGCCAATGCACATAGGCCACATACGCTCCACCATACTTGGCGAGTCGGTTGCCAACCTATTTGACGCCGCAGGCTACAAGGCCGTGCGCATGAACTACCTCTGCGAGGCTGGCGCGCAGGTTGCGGGGTTGCTTCTTGCTATTGAGACCTTCGGTTCAGACAACCTCAAGGACGAAAAGGACCTGCTGAAATACTACGTCGAGATTACCAAGCAGATTGATGCCGACCCTGCGATGAAGGCGCGCGAGCAGGAAATCGTGCGGCTGATGGAAGACAAGGACCCGGCGATACAAAAGGACCTCATGCTTGTGCGAAAGCTCACCGTTGCACCCTTTGACGAGAACTATGCTCGCCTCGGAATCCGGTTCGACGAGTCCGTCTTTGACAGCGACTATGCCGACATCGCAAAGAAGCTGGTTTCTGAGGCCCAGGAAAAGGGCCTTGCAAAGAAGGACGAGAAGGGCGAAATAGTGGGCCTGCTTGAGGGCAAGTCAACTCTTCCAAACCTAATCATACTCCGCTCAAACGGAAGCACGCTCTATTCCACGCGCGACATGGGCTTTGCGCAATGGCGCTGGGACAAGTACGCGTTCGACAAGAGCGTAGTAATCACTGCGTCCGAGCAGAACACGCACTTCCGCCAGGTCTTCAAGCTCCTTGAGCTGATGGGCCGCGCCTACGCGCCGCGGCTGTTGCACATCGGCTTTGGACTCGTATTCCTTGAAGGCGGAGTAAAGCTCTCCTCGCGCAAAGGGAACGTGCTCCTTTTGGAGGACGTGCTTGACGACGCCGAGCAGATTGCGCTTGAGCAAATAAAGGACCGCGGCTACTCTGCAGAAGATGCCAAGAAAATCGCGTTCGCAGTCGGGGTAGGCGCGGTCAAGTTTGCGATACTGCGCGTGTCCGCTGAGAAGAACATCAACTTCTCGATGCAGAAGGCGGTGAGCTTTGAAGGCGACACCGGCGCTTACTTGCAATACACCGTGGTGCGCGCAAAGAACATACTCAAAAAGGCCGGGCTTGCAACAACCGTACCGGCTTCCATTCAGGCAACTTCATTATCCAAAGACGAGCGCGAGCTTGCCCGGATGATTGCGCAGTACCCGCAGGCAGTGCGCTCAGCTGCAAATTCGATGGCGCCCCACCAAATCTGCGACTACGCGCTCAAGGTGGCTGCCGCGTTCTCGACTTTCTATTCATCCAGCCCGGTGCTTGAGGCCGAAAGCGAGGAAAAGAAGCAGCTGCGGCTTGTGCTTGTCGCGGCAACGGTCTCGACTTTGGAAAGCGCTCTTGCGCTGCTTGGAATCAACGTGCCGGAAAAAATGTAGTATTCAGGTTTGTCTTGCAACTTTTTCCAAGCACTCGTCCCGGCGTTTCTCGTCTCGGATCTTCTGGCACAATGTGCTGTTGTTTGTTGCTGTTGCAATGGATTCATAGCAGATAGCGTCCGTAAGGATTTTATCTGGCAATATTCTGTCGCAAAACGCCGAGTTATTCGTGTTATATGCTATGGATAGGTAGCAGTACCCCCTGTTCGTCGATTCATTATATTTATCGCAGGTTAGCGGGTCGGCGCTTGTTCGGTCGAAGATAAGCATGCAGTACTCTCGTATGGTTGAGTTTGCGATTGCTGGGCAAAGCGTGCCGTTGTATTGGGCAATCGCGACGTTGATTATGCAGCCGTCCTTGGAGCGCTGGCGTCCTGCAGCAAAGCAAACGCCCTCGTCGATTTTGTCATAAAGGAACGAGTAGCAGTCGTCCATTGCATTTTCGGATGCGACGTATTGGCAAAGGCCAGGCGAGTCAGTGGATAGTGCGACTTTGTAAATCAGCCTGTCAAGGTTGTCTCCTTGCATCAATACGAATGCTCCGGCCACAACGATAAGCAGGAGTGCCGCCCCTATACTTTTCAGGTCCATGCGTTCAATACCGTGCCCGTTTATTTATAATGTTGTTTTCCCAAAGAAGTTCTGTCTTTTTTTTTGGATGGTGGGAAAATGGAACGCGGTTTCATAGGCGGAATACTGCAAATAATCGGCGCAATCGTGGTCATCGGCGTCCTGGTGCTTGGCTACCTTGGCTTCGTCCCGGGGCTGTCCGACGTAATGGGTGCCGGACCGCGCGACCTGGGCGTCCGCCCGACCGCTTCTGATGCCGTAAGTGCGATGTCCAAGATTGGCAACACGGAATCCCCATTCACAGGAACAGGCGGTCCAATTGGAAGCATCAAGCTTGAGGGAAGCCACGCAGTTGACACTTACCTTACTGCAGAGGAAATCACCGCTGCGCAGAACGCGCGCAACTACAAGTACGACCCCCTCAAGGACGTGCAGGTGAAAATCAACGCAGACAACACAGTTGAGACTTCGGGAAGAATCTCAATCTCCAAGGCCAAGGACTACCTTGCCGCAATCGGAATCCCGCAGGAAGACGTCGACAAGGCCCTCAGCGTTGCAAAGGACTTCCCCGGCGAGGCTTCGTTCTACGCAAAGGGAAAAGTGAGCATGGCAAACAACGTGCTCTCAACGGACTTGTCCGAGGTAAAAATCGGAAACATCGCAGTTCCCAAGGACCAGCTTTCAAGCGCGGTTCTTGCGTCGATTGCCTCGACCATAATCGCAAAGAACCCCGGCGTAAACGTGGAGAAGTTTGAGATTGTTGGCGGCAAGGCCCACTTCGTGGGCACTTACCCGGACAGGACTTACCTTGCGCCGAACTGATTTTTTCTTTTTATCCGATACTTGGACCGCCGGCTATTCTGGCAATTAGTACGTACACTCCAAATAACAGGAATAGCACACAGGTTACTAGAGCAAACAAGGCCGTAAGAACAAACCAAACAGAAGCGACTTTTTCGCCTTTTTTTTCATCAAATCGCCCTGCTGTTTTAACTGCATAATTGATTGTTCTGCGCATTTTCAATATTCCTTGGAAACAAAGAATGAGCAAACCTAGGCAGATTGCTCCTTCTATCCATTTTCCGTTAATTATTATGAATACGTTTACAATTCCCAGCACCAAGCCTAAGACCATCAGCACAAATAGGATGATTATGTGCGGAGTGCAGATTGTGATTGCACGCAACAATCTGTTGAAACTGATTTCCTGCACAAAGATTTTTGACGTTATGAACATGATTGTGGTAGTAAATATTATGTAAAATACTGTGCCAATAGACGATATTAGTGACGCCCCAAACCCAGTAAGTACTGCAAAACCCATGGTTGTTGCGTGATATACTATATCTAGTGGGCCAGAATTCATACTCAAGAAAATTACAAGTCCAACCAACGCGACGATACCAACGGCTACCACTTGTGGAATGAACGTGATTGTAAACGTCCAAAAAAGTGCATCCTTAATTGTAGTGCCTAATTCAACATCCAATTCGGCCTTGTCAAAGAATTCTATTGGATAAAAAAATACTTGTTGCCAAAACCAAATGGCCTCTGAAATGTCCATTGCTATACCAGTTCCTTGGCAACGTCCCGGAGCCACGCCTCGGGGTCCTTTGCCTTCACAAAAGCCGATGCAAGCAGGACTCCCTCCGCTCCGAGCTTGAGCGAGGTCGCGACGTCGTTTGCGTTGCTTACTCCCGCGCCGACAAGGGCAAGCGTGTTGGGAGAAACTTTCTTGATTGCGGCAACTGATTCGGAAACGATTTCGGGCCGTGCCGAGCTTACCGAGATTCCGCTGCCGATGAGTTCGGGCGGCTCAACCGCAATCGCAGTCGGCTGGTATTGCGCAAGCTTCACCGCCTCCGGCACGTCCTTTGCGCACACGCAGACGTCGAACCCGCCGACTTTCCTTGCCCTCTCGCAGGCAAACTTGACCTGCTCCTCGGTTGCCCTGCACTCGGAGTGGTTGATTAGGGTTCCTTGCAGGCCGCACTGCTTCATCGATTCGATTGTAACGTGGCCTGTTCTTGCGCCCGGCTCAAGCGGTTCGGCGTTCTGCCCAAAAACAGGAATCCCAACCAGCCTCGCGTAGGACGCGCACACAACCGGAGGCGCGATGATGATGTTCGCGCCCAGGTCAGCGGCAACCTTCTCGGCGACCTTTGCAAGCGACTCTCCCTTCGCTCCGGCGCTTTCTTCGTAGGCTTTGAAGTTAAGGATAAGTGATTTGGTCTTCATCGTGGCCGCAACCCCACCCGTCGTTTCTGCTCCAACGGATAATGTTATAATTCGGGCACAACCGTTATAATTCAGTGTGTAAGAGGGGGATTTGGTCGATAGCCCAATGGCATCAATAGCTGTAATGGGGCCGCCCGGGAGCGGCAAGAGCACGTTCTGCTTCAATTTCGCAAAGTACCTCCAGAAGCACGGCGTTGAAACCTCGATTGCCAACGCGAACTATTTCTGCAAGCACATAACCTACAAGCCCGACTACGACGTGCGCAACAACAAGGAAATCCGCAAGGCGTACAAGAAATACTGCGACCAGTGGCCCAAGTTCTATGCGGCAATGCTTGAGATAATGTCGCACGACAGGAAGCTTTCGGCATTGCGCGAGAATTCGCTTTTGTTCCTTGATTTTTCAATACCGCTTGAATACCTCCTGTTCTTCCGGCACCAGATGAAGGCGTTCTACGCGCTGGCCGACAAGACGATTCTTCTTTCCGGCGAGAACTTCCGCACGCACTCCGGAGACAGCGCAATCCGCGCAACGGCCAAGCTGATGGAGAACGTCTCCGGCAGGCAGGTAACTCCCGTTTTCAACCGTCCCGGAATAGAGAAGCCCCAGGCCGCGAGGCAGGCTACGCTGATTGATGCAATAATAACCGGCGACCCGGACAGGCCAAACGACATCCTTGAAATCAACGCCGTCGAGCGCCTTGGCTTTGAGTACCTTGCAAGGGAGCTCAGGCTGGTTTGAACTCCCTAAGTTGCCTTATGTGGTAGTTGAATTTTTCCTTGTCGTAGAATGCCGCGTGAACTGCGTTCTCAACCATTTTCTTCAACGCGGCTTTCTGAGTTTCAGTCATTTCTGCCTTGGCCGCTTCCTTGTGGGCATCAACAGCAATTCCAAGCACTTGGCCCACGCGCTTTGTGTTTTCCAAATCCATCCTGTAGTATTCCAGTGTATTGTTCAGTTCGTAAACGTCATTGGCGTCGTATCCGTGACTGGCCATCACTTGTTTCATGCTTGTCTCGTCAACCTTGTTTTTCACGAATCCGTCGAACGCCTCGACTACTTCATTTGGAAGCCTGCTCCTTATTTTGTGCAGCTTGTCGACGCCCTCCGAGTACAGGTTTTTCAAATTTTCAACCGCCTCGACCGAGTCTTGGTACTTTCCCCTGTCGTTGAACAGGTGGTCGGCGATTTTCCAGCCTGAAGATCGGACGAACCCCTCGCTGCCGAAGGCATCCCGTATGTTGTCGTCGCGGCTCACCGAGAAATGCACTTTTATGCCGTGCATCCTTGACTTTAGCTCATCGTCCGTCCTGCGTACTTCAGTGAATATTTCGTGCGTGGCCTTGGTGTGGGGTTGGATGCGTGTCGCCTCCCAAGCTTAGCGTATGCGGATTCCCTTCCTTCTCAGCTTCGCCCGCAGCTCGTGGGTGTCAGCGAGGGTGACTTTGAGTGGCTGGCCCCGCGCGCCGATGTACCTCTTTGCGTGCTTTTCCAATCCAAGGTAAGTTCCTGCAATGAGGAAGATTGTAGCAAGCAGGAGCGTGGCCTGCCTTGCCTGTTCGGTCCCTGAGAATATCAGCGAAAGCGCGCCTGCAAGGCCCAGGAGGGCAATTCCAATGAGGTTGAGGAACGTGGGCGTCTTCACCTTGAGGTCCTCCTCTCCCGAGCGCACCTGGAACAGGAAGCCTATGAGGTTGAGCGTGCCGGTCAAAAACAGGAGTGCGGACGCCAGCGCAAGGCCTATGTCAAGAAACGCCGCAACAAAATCCGCCATTGCCCTATTACCCCGTTAAACGTGTTTTCAGTCCGCCTGTCACTCATCATCGTGTCAGAGTAATAGTCGTCATCATCTGGATGTATTCTTGCCGGAGCGCTTTTTTTAATGCTCCCCCGACGGGCATCCGGCCTTTTCCCCCGCGTTTATATTTCGCAAGGCCGTAACCGCTTACGATGCAAAAGATGGCAACCCAAACGCGTTTCGACACCCTGTGCATAGGCTCGGTCACCATGGACTTCCTTGCCCGGCCTTCGGTGTCCGAAAGCATCGACATAAACTCATTCGACAAGGTCCAGCACTTCCTGTGCCTGAACTTCGCCTCAAAGACCCAGCTTGCGCAAATCGAGTACGAGCCCGGAGGCAGCGCGGCCAACTCCGCAAACGTGATGTCCCTTCTTGGCTCCAAAGTCGAGCTCCTTGCGGCAGTCGGAAAGGACGACTTCGGCGACATGATTGTCAACGACCTGCACCGTCGAAAAATCGGCTCCACCTACCTTGCGAAAGTCGCAGGGGAAAAGAGCGCAATAGGAATCAGCATACTTTCGCCCGGAGGGGAGAAGAGCCTCCTGGTGTACCCAGGAGCCAACGGCCTTCTTGGCCCGTCCGACCTGCCTGCTGAGGCTGTGAAGGAATGCAGCTCCGTGTTCATAACCTCGCTTTCGTCGGAGAAAAACTACGGCCTGTTTGCTCGCGCGGTGAGGCTTGCGAAAAAATACCGCAAGAAAGTCATTTTCGCGCCAAGCATCACGATGCTTCGCAAGTTCTCCCGCAGGCTTTCGCGGCTGCACCCGCACTTCGACGTTTGCGTGATGAACTACGAGGAAGCGATGTTCTACACCAGGCGCACGCGCATGGCCGACTTGCTCCGCGCGCTCCCCGGAAAGACCCGCGTGATTTCCAAGGACAAGGACGGAGCATATGCGCTTGACAACGGCGTGTTCTACCACTGCCCCGCGCCCAGGTGCAAGGTCGTGGACACAACAGGTGCAGGCGACTCGTTCACCGGCGCCCTGGTTTTTGAGTACCAGAAAAGCGGCGACATAGCGAAGGCCCTTTCAGTGGGCACCGCGGTTGCGGAAATCAAGCTCGGCCACCTTGGCCCGCGCATAGATTATGGTGCTGAAAAGATGCAGGCGCTTGTTGCCAAGAACTCTCGCAGGTTCGCGGCACGCAAAGTCGACCCCGACCGCATCTAAAAGATAATTCTATAAGCAGGAAGTCCGCAAAAAGTTCCAGGGCAAAAGTCAAATTTTCGGGTGGAATGAGAATGATCCTTGAAATCGTAGTGTTCCTGTTCATATTGTCCGTGGTGCTCGGGTGGATTCGCATAATCTTCGAGTACCAGCGCGGCGTGCTGTTCACCCTCGGCAAGTACTCCGGGGTGCTCGAGCCGGGGCTTCGCTTTGTCATACCTATAATCCAGGACGCGCAGGTGGTTGACATGCGCATGCGCGTAATCGAGGTGCCGCCCCAGCAGACCATCACGCGCGACAACGTCTCAATCAACGTCGACGCGGTGCTCTACTACAAGATTACCAACGTCACCGACTCGGTGCTTGAAATCCGCGACGTCTACAACGCGACCTCGCAGCTTGCGCAGACCACCATGCGCAACGTAATCGGCGAGGTGCCGCTTGACAACCTGCTTTCCCAGCGCGACGCAATCTCCTCGAAGATAGGCGAGATCGTGGAGAAGGCCTCCGAAAAGTGGGGCGTGACCGTCATGGGTGTCGAGCTCAAGCACATCGAGCTGCCTGACAACATGAAGCGCGTGATGGCAAAGGCAGCCGAGGCCGAGCGCGTAAAGCGCGCGACTGTGATACGCTCGCAGGGAGAGGCCGACGCGTCCAAGGTGGTGGCCAAGGCTGCTGCGATGCTGAACTCCCAGGAAGGCGCGCTCAACCTGCGCACCCTGCAGAGCCTCAACGACATCGCCTCCGACCCGTCGAACGACGTCACGTTCTTCGTGCCGCTTGACGTGATGAAGAACTATTCCGGCGCCGCGGAAGGCAGGCTGAAGAAAAAGTAATTGTGGGTTGATGAACTATGATTTTTGAACTCCTCTTCTTTGCAATCCCCGCAGCAATAGTGCTCGCGCTGCTTTCCATACGCATAATCAACCAGTACGAGCGCGGCGTCCTGTTCCGTCTGGGCAGGTTTGCCGGCGTGCGCGAGCCCGGGCTCAACTTCATCATCCCGGTAGTGGACCGGCTGGACGTCCTGGACATACGCACCAACGTCATCTCCATCCCCCAGCAGGAGACGATGTCCAAGGACAACGTGTCCGTCTCGATTGACGCGGTGATCTACTACAACGTAAGCGACACCAAGGCGGCAATACTCAACGTCGAGTACTACTCCTACGCAACAGCCATGCTTGCGCAGACCACGCTGCGCGACGTTGTTGGAGAGACCACCCTTGACGAGCTTTTGACCAAGCGCGAGATGGTCTCAAAGCGCGTGCAGGAAATCGTCGCAAAGCGCGCCGCAGAGTGGGGAGTAAAGATTGACGCTGTTGAAATCAAGGAAATCCAGCTCCCGGACGACTTGATCCGCGTGATGGCAAAGGAAGCCGAGGCGGAGCGCGAAAAGAGGGCGGTTGTAATCAAGGCATCAGGGGAGCTTGAGGCCGCAAAGAGCCTGGCGCAGGCTGCGGTAGAGCTGAACGCGATACCCGGAGGACTGCACATACGCATGCTCCAGACCGTGAACAACCTGGGCAACGAAAAGAGCAGGACCAAGGTAATCACCACCCCAAGCGAGGTCCTCAAGGCCATCATAGATTATGCCGGAAAAAAGTAATCAGGCCGGCATAACCCCCCTCCCATAAAGGCTTATAAACGGCGGGCGGCACTTTCAATTATTACCCTAAACAGGAAAAGAGGGTTAACTTATGAAGCGCGGCGCGGGGAAGCAAC
>Ga0074198_1000877_pt1 | contig 25095 bp, 30 predicted proteins | sample EPASupsiteSAE323_FD_64527 | JGI IMG/M metagenome (GOLD analysis project Ga0074198, IMG submission 64527) | Bioremediated contaminated groundwater from EPA Superfund site, New Mexico - Sample SAE3-23 | ecosystem: Environmental > Aquatic > Deep subsurface > Groundwater > Contaminated ...
AACTTAAAGTAAAATTAAAAATATTTGGTCGAGATTTTGCTGGAGTATCAGACGAATTAAAACAAATATCAGGGCCAACTATTGAGTTTTTGGGTGAAGTTGATAATGACACTAGATCTCAACTTTATAGCCAAGCGAAAGCTTTTATTTTTTCTGCTGATCAAGAGGATTTTGGTATGGTCCCTGTCGAATCCATGGCTTTTGGCTGTCCAGTTATTGCTTATCGAAGTGGTGGAGTTACCGAAACTGTTGTTGAAAATAAAACCGGTGTCTTTTTTGATGATTTAACGGCCAATTCATGTGCTGATGCTATCAAAAGATTCCAAAAACTAAAATTAAAATCATCTGATTGTATCTCTCGCGCCGCCGAGTTCAGCACTGAAGTATTCATTTCTAAAATTAAAAAATTATGCTCATCTATTTAATTCGTCATGGTCAAACCACAGGGGATATCGAAGATAGATATGGCGGAGTTTATGATGATGAATTATCAAACAAAGGTATAATTCAGGCTAATAAACTTGCCAATAAATTAAGCAATTCTGGTATTCAAATTGTTTTTTCTAGTCCACTAATAAGAGCTCAACAAACCGCCAAAATATTAAATTCAAAGTTAAATTGTGAAATTAAAACTATCAAAGATTTGAGAGAAAGAAATAAAAATGGAATTTTAACTGGAATGACCAAAAAAGAAGCAGAGTTAAAATACCCTGATTTAACAGAACAAGTTAAGGATTATCGAAATCAAATCACCGGAGCCGAATCCCAAGAAGATTTTGTTAAAAGGATTAAGAAAATTTTTACTGAAATCATAAACAGTACAAATTATTCAACGATTGCCATAGTTACTCATGGTGGTCCCATTTGGGCAATTTTTAGAGATATTATGAACAATAGTGGAACCATTGACATTGGAGATTGTGGATATATGATTTTAAAAAAAGAATACCAAAAACTAATCATTGAAAAAATGAACGGTATCAAATTAAAAAACTAGTTTTATCTTTCACTTAACCATTTTTCGGCATCCAAAGCTGCTCGACAACCTTCACCAGCCGCCACAATTGCTTGTTTGTGTTTAATATTGACACAATCTCCAGCGGCAAAAACTCCTTCCATACTTGTCATGGTTACATGTTCTTTATTTTGCCCCACCAACACTTGTCCAGTTTCACTAAGGTCAACCATTCCTTTCAAAAATTCTGTTGCTGGACTACTCCCAATTGCTACAAACAATCCATCCAATGGCAATATTTTTTCTTCTCCAGTTTTATTATTCAACACCTTTACAGCCTCCAATTTCTCTTGGTTTTGCCCTCCTTTTTCAAGGGAGGGTGCCCGCAGGGCGGGTGGGTTTAATTCAATTATTTCTGAGTTCCACCAAATTTCTACTTTTGGATTATCCAAAACTTTTTTTTGTTCGGCAACCGATGCTCTCAGTTCTTCTCTTCTATGAATTAAATAAGCTTTTTCACAAATCTTCCCTAAGAATGCTGCTTCTTCACAAGCCGTATCTCCACCACCAATAATCGCCACCGTTTTTCCTCTAAAAAACATTCCATCACAAGTAGCACAACCACTAACTCCATGACCAATCAATTCTTTTTCATTTGGTAAATCTAACCATTTAGTTGCTGCCCCAGTTGCTACAATTACTGCCTTACTTTCCAATATTTCTCCATTATCTAATTCAATTTTAAAAGTATTTTCTTTACTAATTTTTGTTACCAATCCATTTTTAATTTCTACTCCCAAATTTTTTACTTGTTGTTGCATATCCATCATCAATTTAATTCCACCAGTTCCATTCGGAAAGCCAGGCCAATTATCAACTGAAGTAGTGATTGTTAATTGTCCACCTGGTTGATTACCTGCAATTACCACCGTTTTTAAATCAGCCCGTGAATTATAAATTGCCGCGGTTAAACCTGCTGGTCCAGAACCAATTATTACTGTGTCAAAAATTTCTCTATTTTCATTCATGAGATTATTGTAGCATCTCAATTTCCTTTACTTTTTGATTATTTTACTTGATACTTTAATAAGTCCTCATGATTCAAAAAACCAAATTTACTATCGCTTTAGTTTTTAAAATTATTCAAAATAAAAAGAGGTTTTTATTTTGGCTTAGTGTTAGATTATTTTCTGCCCTACTTCCCTTATTAGGTACTTATCTTTTTTCCAAAGTTATTGCAGATATCGAAACCGAAGCTGTTTTTAGTTCGATATTTTTTCTTATTTTACTTATCTTAATTGTCAGAATTATAGACAATATTTCTCGTCTTCGTTCTATTTTTAAACTTGACGAATGTATTAGTGATATTGGTTTTGATATTCATAATTATTTTGTCAAAGATTTAAATGCTGAAACCAAAGAAGAACGTCACAAAAGTATTCAAGCTATTAGAAACTTTGCCGACGCTGCCAATGTCACCCTAAGTTTATTTCGACAACCTGGTATTGATAGTTTAATTTCTTTAATTATTATTCCTGTCATTCTTTTTTTTGTTGATTTCAAAGTTTTTGTTTTAGAAATTAGTTACATTATTATTTATCTTCTGATTGATCAATATACTACTCAAAAATATTCTCAATATCGAAATATTCAAAATACTAAAATTGAAAATTATTATGGCAAACTTCAAGAAAATAGTGATGTTGAGCTAGAACAAAAAACTTTTACTCGACATTTTTCTCGTCTTTCCAATTGGAATTTTGTTGAATGGTCTTTACTTCAAAATACTGCTGTTTTTTTCTACACCTTAATTTTGGCATACTGTATTATCGCCGTTTTTAGTGGTTACAAACAAATTTCTGATGTTGTTCTTATCATGGGTTATATCGTTTCTACTCAAACATTCTTAAATTCTTTTTCCGATATTCGAGATAGTTTAGCCAATACCACTGTCGCCATTGAACACTTAGCTAGTAATAAAAATATTTCTGTTCTCGATTTCAAAGATCTCACCAATGATACTTTCAATCCTTTAGCTTAAGTTATAATAACTTATGCCTGAACTTCCCGAAGTTGAAATAGTTCGTCGTTTTTTAGATAAATATATTTTGGGTAAAAATATTTCTTGTGTCGAAATTCTTAATCCAAAATCATTTATCGGAAATCCTGATCTTATCAAAGATCAGAAAATAATTTCCACATCTCGTTTGGGCAAACAACTTTCTCTTCATCTAAAAAATGGTTTAATTTTACTTTTTCATCTCAAAATGACCGGTCAAGTCATCGTTGGTGATTCAGTTTTTGGTCATCCTACCCCAAAAGAAGATAAATCAGTTTTACCCAACAAATCCACCAGAGTTGTTTTTACTTTTTCTGACTATACCAAACTATTTTTCAACGATCAACGTAAATTTGGTTGGGTCAAAGTTTTAACCAAAAATGAACTAGTCGAAGCTCAAAAAAATGTTGGTATTGATGTTTTAAGTCCAAACTTTACTAATAAATATTTCTATTCTCAACTTCAAAATACTTCCAGAAGTATAAAAATAGTTTTATTAGATCAATCAAAATTTGCTGGAGTAGGCAATATTTATGACAACGACGCTTTGTTTCTGTCAAAAATTAATCCATCCATTCCTGCCAACAAAATTACCCCAAAACAAGCCAAAATTCTCCGTCAAAATCTAATTGATTTAATGAAAGAATCACTTTTTCATGGTGGATCTACCGCCAAAGATAACAAATATATTCACCCAGATGGGACAATTGGGGAACATCAATACCACTTTCGTGTTTACCAACGAGGCGGTGAGCCTTGTTTAGTTTGCCAAACCCCTATTAAAAGAATTACAATAGGAGGTAGAGGCACATTTTATTGTTCCAAGTGTCAACATATTACTGATTAAACCAACTATGAAAAAACTAATTTCTTTTTTTGTATTTTTCTTTATTTTTTCTCTTCCTGTTTCTGCCACTACCATTACTCCACCTGCTAGAAATCAAGAGAGAAAAGAAATTAGGCAAGAAACAAGAGAAGAAGTAAAAGAAATTCGTCAAGAAAAAAAAGAGGATATAAGTGAACTTCGAAAACAACGTTTAGAAATCACTTATAAAGCTATTCGTCTTGGTTTAATCAAAAGGTATGAAGCTCTCTCAAAGAATAAAGCAAAACTAGAAACGCGTATTGCTAAAAGAAGTTTAGAAGGCAAAGATATGACTGCTGCCAAAGAAAAATTAGCTGGGTTTGATCAATTAGATACTAATTACAAATCTCATTTAGCTGCTTTTGATAATAAATATGTTGAACTTTCTAATTCTGAAAAACCAGCTCAACTTATTGCTGGGCTTAAATCTTCGGTTTCTCTTGTTAAATCAGATCTTAAATCCATGAATCAACTTTTTATTGATGTTATTAAACTAATTATTGCTCAAAAATAATATGACTAAAAATAAAATTGTAATTATTTCTTTAGTTTTAATTTCAGCTTTCTTTTTTTCTGGTTGTACTCTAAAAGATAATACTGAAAAAAAGATTTTAGACAAAATAGAGCAAAAAATTGATTCTGAATCTCAAGAAGTTGATCGTCAAACCAATAATCAAGATAATAACCAAACAGATGAAGATCTATTAAAAGAACTTCAGTCAGATACCGATCTTGATTTTACTTCTGAATTCAAACAGATTGAATCTGATCTAAATTAAATTTCCTCATTGACGATAATTTTATTTTTTATTATAATCAATTCGGACAAGATTAGTCCGATATAAACAAAATGAAATTATCTACCAAATCACGATATGCTCTTCGCGCTCTGGCCAACCTAATTGACCAAGGCTGCTGTTGTTCTGTCAAAAAAATTGCTAAAGATGAGCATCTATCATCTGATTATCTTGAAAAAATATTTGCTAAATTAAAAAAAGTTGGAGTTCTTGAAGTTGAAAGAGGTGCCTCAGGTGGTTATATGCTTTCTCGTGACCCAAAAGATATTTCTCTTAAAGAAATTATCAGTGCGCTTGAAAAACCCGAGTTTTCTTGTCCTGATGTATGTCAGTGTCACACTAAAAATCTATATCAACAAATCCAGACTGGTTTTAACCAAGTCCTTAGCTCAATTTCTTTAGATTCTGTCGATAATTCCACTAATTCAGTTTATCTTGATTATGCCGCTTCTACCCCTGTTGATCCTCAAGTTATTTCTACTCTAATTTCTTATCTAAATCCCAAATATTCTGGTAATTCTTCTTCTCTACACCAATTTGGTCTTAATGCCGCTCAGGTGGTTGAGGATAGCCGAACTACTTTTGCAAAAATTCTAAATGCCAAAGAAGAGGAAATAATTTTCACTTCTTCAGCTACCGAATCCAATAATACAGTTTTAAAGGGTGTCGCTTGGGCCAATTCCAAAAAAGGTAAACACATTATCATCTCTAGTATCGAGCATGATTGTGTTCGCAATTCTGCCAAGTGGTTAGAATCTCAAGGTTTTGAAATCACTCAAATTCCAGTCAATAAAGATGGTTTTATTGACCTAAAATTTTTAGAAAAAAGTATTCGTCTTGACACTGTTCTGGTTTCTATTATTCATGGTAATAATGAAATTGGCACTATCCAAGATATCCGAAAAATCGGAAAAATTTGTCATACTCGAGGAGTTTATTTTCACACCGATGCTTCTCAAAGTTTTACTAAAATTCCCATTGACGTCCAAAAAGATAATATCGATTTTCTCACTATTTCATCTCAAAAAATTTATGGTCCAAAAGGGGTAGCTCTTTTGTATGTCAAATCTGGCTCCAAAATTACTCCACTTCTTCATGGTGGTGGTCATGAATTTGGAATTCGTTCTTCCACTGTCAATATTCCTCTAATTGCCGCTTTTACCAAAGCCGCTCAAATTACCATTAATTCCATGGATTCAGAAAACAAGAGACTTACCGAACTTCGTGATTATTTAATTAAAAATATTTTAACCAAAATTCCCAACACTCATCTCAATGGCTCTGCTAAAAATCGTCTTTGTAATAATGTCAATGTTTCTTTTGACAAAATCGAAGGCGAATCAATTTTACTTGATCTCGATATGAACGGCATTATTTGTTCTACTGGTTCGGCTTGTTCTTCTCACTCTCTTGAACCTAGTCATGTCCTTTTAGCTTTAGGTCTTAAACCCGAGCAAGCTCATAGTTCAATTCGTTTTAGTTTAGGTCGTTTTACTAATCAAAAAGATTTAGATTATTTGTTAAAAATTTTACCTCAAACTATCCAAAAAATGAGGCAACTTTCACCATTTAAATAATATGACTCAAGTCGGTTATTCCAAAAAAGTTTTAGAACATTTCAAAAACCCCCACAACTTTGGGGTTATTAAAGATGCCACCACTGTTGGTCAAGTCGGCAATCCTGCTTGTGGCGATGTCATGAAACTTTATCTAAAAATTGATCAAAATAAACAAGGACAGGATTTTATTAAAGATGTTAAATTTGAAACCATGGGTTGTGCTGCGGCTATTGCTACTAGTAGTGTTGTCACCGATTTAGTTTTTGGTAAAACTATTGATGAAGCTCTAAAATTAGATAACAAAGATGTTATTGAAGCTCTTGAATATCTTCCTGATATTAAAATTCATTGTTCTCTTTTAGCTATCGATGCCCTAGCTGAAGCTATTTTTAATTATTATCAAAAAAATGGCCATCTAATTCCTGAGTCTCTTCAAAAAAAACACGAAAGAATTACTGTTTGCCAATCAAGGCTTCATCATTGATAAAATAAATTATGTTTCTAGTCAAAGTTGCTTATGCACAATGTCCAGTTTGTATTGTCACTGTTGGTGGGGGAATGATTTTGGCCAAAAAACTTGGTATTGATGATTTTTTGGTTTCTCTTTGGATTTCTGGTCTTAATACTGCCATTTCTTTTTGGTTAGCTACAAAAATAAAAAACAAATTCTTTGGCAACCCAGTTATTCTTTCAATTCTGATGCTTGGTCTTACCCTTTCTTATTTTATTTTTACCGATCAAATCGGTTCTGTTGGCAATCAATTATTAGGTATTGATAAACTCATTTTTGGCCAAAGTTTAGGACTTTTAATTTGGCTATTAGGTATTTTTGTTGATCGTAAATCACGTGTTTTAAATGGTGGTAAAATTCTTTTCCCATATCAAAAAGTCGTCTTTCCAATTAGTATCTTAATTATTCTTACTTTAATATTTAAATTATTATTTAAACTCTAAATTATTAACTATGAAATCAACCGATCTTCAAAAATTTATTGATAAGGCCAAAAGTTTAGAAAAAGGTCATTCTCTTGATCTTTCTTCTGGAGAGGATTTATCCGTTGCTATCATGAATCTTATTGGTATCGAGGAACATATGTTTTTCACTTCTCAAAAGCTTGGCGACACTAAATATATTGATGTTTTAAATACCGCTCGGGAAATGAGAAAGGAATTGATGAAAAAGATTGTTAAAGAAGGCCAAGGTGAAGTTTGGTGTACTAGTAAACATCTTCTTTCCGCTTCTATGAGATTAATGGAAGTTGGTACTAAGTCATTAACCAAAGGTGATCAAAAAGAAGCCAATGATTATTTTAAAAAATCTTTTGATCTTTACAATCTTTTCTGGAGTTTAAATTTAGGTTTAATTAAATCTAACTCCAAGAAAGCTAAATTTGAAGAAAAACCACTTCCTACCAAAGACTTTTTAGGTAAAGTTGGCCAAACCATCAATAAAATTCTCGATTGTTGTCGCGAATAGTATCTAAGCCAATTTACTTATATCTTTTATTACTACAGTTCTTTTTTTATTTTCCAAAATTCCTTTTTTTTGCATTTTAAGAATTTGCAAGGTCACTGTTTCTCTGGTCAATCCCGTAATGCTAGCCAACACTCGGTGAGGAATATTAAAATCAATCAACACTTCTTTGCCATTTTTTTTACCAAAATTATTAGCCAAATCAGCCAATAGAATTTTAATTTTTGTGTAAGCATCAGCCAAAATTAATTCTTCAGTTTTTAAAGATAAATTAATTAAACCTTTTATCACTTCTGAATATATTTCTTCTTTTGAAAAATTATTCCAGTCTTCAACTGAAATCGCCCAAACTTCCATATTAGTTACTGTTTCTACAAAATATTGGCTTTTGTTTTTATTAAAAGCAGTTACCCAAGAATACAACCACATTGGTTTTAATATTGGCCAACTAACTTCTTTACCTTCATTATTTGATTGATAAACTCTAGCAAACCCTTCTTTTTCAATTATTACTTTATCAAAAGTATCTCCAGGTCTTACCAGTATTTGACCTTTTTTATATTTAATTGTCTTATATTTTTTTAAAAAATCTTTTAATTTATCCATAATTAGCCTTAAATATTAGAGGTAACGATCATTATACCATTTTTAGTCTGTTTCTATTCTGTATTTTAGGTTTGGTATAATTAACTATGCCAGAACATAGCCCAACAATAGGATTAAATCCAAATTTTTCTCTTTCCGATTCAATGAAAAGACCAGGAGTTTCTCCTGTATCAGAGGTTGCTCAGAAATCATTTGATCAATTTCAACAACTCCAAGAAGCTGCTTTTGTCGATAAATTAACTGGTGTTTATAATCAAAATGCTTGGAATGACTTTAGAAGTCATATTGATTACACTCGTGGGGATCAATTTAGCATTGTCATGATTGATCTTAATGGTCTTAAAGATATAAATGACAAAGGAAGCCACTTTGCTGGTGATGAATATTTAAAATCTACAGCTTCCTATCTTGCTAGTGTTTTTTCTCGAAAAGGAGATAGGGTTTTTCGTACTGGTGGGGACGAGTTTGTTGTTGTTTGTGAGTTTATTAAACCAGAAGACCAAAATGAGTTTAATTCTCATTATTCTTCTATTTTTGATCCTAAATTACTTGAAGAAAAAGGTTTAGATTTTGCTTATGGTATAGCTCATACCGACCGTCAACAAGATATTTCCTTTGAAGATACTTTCAACCGAGTTGATGCTTTAATGTATCAAAACAAAACAGTAATTAAAGCAGCTAATCCAGATAAATATTCAAGATAAATCTATTTAAATTTATTTTCCCAAGCCTCAGTTAGTGAATAGCCACAACCGCAATAATTTTGTTTATAAAAACCACTAGTTTTTAATTCTCTATCGATTTTTTTTGGAATTAAAAATTTTATTTTATATTTTTCTTCTAATTCTTTTCCTATTTTTTCTATTATCTCTTTGTTTTGATAATGACTCGAAAGTAGAGTAGTTGTCACTGCTTCAAAATTATTTTTTTTGGCATATTCAAAAGTTTTATTTAACCTTAGTTTCCAACATTTTTCACATCGACTATTTTTATCTTTTATCTTTTCAAAATATTCTTTTGGACTCCAATCTGGCACTACTAATTTAATTTTATTTTCTTCTGCGATCTTTTGAATCGCTTTTAATCTAGCCAAGTATTCTGACCTTGGATGGATATTTGGGTTATAAAAATAAGCCATCACTTCATCTTCCAGTGAATTTTTTATTTTCAATAAACAATCCGCACAACAGGTATGAATTAATAATTTCATGATTAATTTAATTAAATAAAGGCTCCATTTCATCAAGGGGAGCTGTCACGATTTATCGTGACTGAGGGGTTTGTCCCAACAATTCTTTCATTTTTACTAGTCCTTCTTTTGCTTCTTTTACTTCTTCAAAATGTTTACGAGCTGGAGCCAATTTTTCAATTAACCAATCAGCTAATCCGTTTTTAAGATCTAGTGGAAACAATTCACCTGACTCATAATCTTTGATCAATTTATCAACGTCAGTGTAAACCATATCTCCACCAAATTTTTCTGGTCGACTAATTTTAAATTCACCTGTTTTTTCACCCCAAAAAACCAAAGTTTGTACCCAATTTATTAATGGATTATATTCAGTAATCTTTGGTGGTCCATAAGCTTTTTTAACTTTTTCTCTAATTTCATCTGGAGTATCGTGAATAAATACGGCGCTATTTGGTTTTGATTTACTCATTTTCAAACTTTCTTCCAATAAAATTTTATCTCCATTCTCTGTAGTCAAATTTTTACCATCTTCTGTTAATAAACCAGAATTTTTATTTAAATTTTCAGGTCCTGTAAGTCCAGCAATTAAATTTTGATGAACTGCAACCGGAGCAATTATTTCTCCTTTATTATTTTTAAGTGGATTCACTTTTAATTTCTTAGCCACATCTCTGGCCACTACATGAGCTTTCCTTTGGTCCATACCTGCATGAGCTAAATTTACTCTTAAAGTAAAAATATCAGCCACCTGAAGTGGCGGATAAAACAAAGTTGCCATATCAACGTCCGTTCCTTGTTTTTTACCCATAATCGAAATCGATCTTAAATTTCGAGACAAAGTAGTGTGTTTACCCACTTCCATAAATGTTTCCCAATGAATCAAATTATTAGTATACAAATCTTTTCCAGTCACGAACTCCACCTGATTTTCATCTACTCCAAAACATTTTAGAGAAGCAATCAATCCTTGTTTAAAATAGCCTTCAGTAGCCAATCTGATATTATCCCAGTCTCCACCCAATTTATTATTTAGATAACTATGAAAATCAGCCAAAAGTATTTTGCATTTGACTCCAGCTTTCAAAAAATCAGCAATTTTCCCCATCGACATCAATCCTGTCCCTAAATGAATCAATCCAGATATTTCAAATCCAATATAATGAGTCAATTCAGTCTCATTTTTAATTAAAGATTTTAAATCTTCTTCCGTCAAAACCTCCTGACAATTACGGGTGATTAAATTTATTTTTTCATCAATTTCCATTTTTATTCCTTACTTATATTATTTGTATTGTTTTCTTATTTGGAACAAGAAATACCAAGAAATAGCTGTTCCAATTATTAAACTTCCCAAACTAAAACTAAGTAAGTAAGATAAAGCTTGAACTAAAGAGGCATAAAACATTAAGTTCCAAGCTGATTTTAATCTTTTAAATAAACCTGGAATTGCTATTGCGTTCAAAACTAAAATTACCAAAGTAAAAATTGTACTCAAAGAAAAATGAACTCCATAGCCTACATTCAAAAATGCCAAAGGACTAATCAATGCTCCCAATCCAAAAGCAAACAGTAATATTGGCAAAGTAAATATTAAACTAATAATTATTAAATAAGGATTTATTTTAACGAGAATATTTACTATATTTTCTGGCAATTTCGGTGCTTTTTCTTCAACAAAAGCATTAATCTTTTGTTCCCAATCAGCCAACATTTTAACAATAGTATTACTATTAACTTTTGTTTCTTTATTTACTTTTTTCATAAATCTATTTTAACATCAAAAAACGCTTATAGTTACAATGATTTTTCATTTAATTTAATTTCTTTTAAATATTCATTTATTTCTTTTACTAATTTTTCTGTTGGTTTTCGGCAACTACAATTTTTATTATGTGCTACATGCCATTCAATTCTTTGTTTTTTTGTTGGATTTTTTGGCATTTTATTTTTTAAATGCCATTCTTTATTGATCATAATTTATTTTTAATTTTCATTACTGCCTTATAACCCATATCCATTAAATACTGGTAATTCTTTTTTCTAAAATCCAAAATAAAGGTTTTATCATCATCCAAATTTAAATAAATTATTTTTTTCCTAATATTTTTGGCTTTTTCTAGACTAATTTCTTGTTGCATCACCGCAATCGACGAATAGAGGACATCAGTTGCCAAAGTTTTTTCATTTATTTTTTTAATTGGTCCAGTTATGTCTGACACTATTATTTTTTTAGATTTATCAATCAAAGTTATTGGAATATTATTTGTTACCCCACCATCAACTAAAAAATTTTCTCCACATTTTAATGGTTTAAATATTCCCGGAATTGATATTGAAGCAATTATGACTGGAAAAATCTTTCCTTTATCAAAGACAATTTCCTTTTTTTGATTAACATCACTAGCATTAAATTTAAATTTAATTTTTAAATCACTAAAATTTTCTACTTCTATGTATTTTTTTAAAAACTTTTCTAAATTTTCAGTCGAATCTTTAGTATTTACCCAGGCCATCATTTGAATCAGCTTCAAAAAATCTAAATCTTCGGCTATTTTTTCAAAATTAATTTCTGGATTAGCTGCATACATAACTCCCACAATTGCTCCTATAGAAGTCCCAGAGATTTCGTCAATCTTTATATTTAATTCTTGTAGTGCTTTTATTACTCCCATATGAAAAAAACCTCTAACTCCACCACCTCCCAAGACTAATCCTATTTTTTTATTAAACATTATTTACTTAATATTAAAGTATTTTTTCAAAATTATTTTGATGTAAAATGACAGGACTATGTTTCGTCGTGCCAAATCCATTATTAAGCAACCTATATTTAAGACCATTATTAAACTGGCTTTCCCTATAATTTTAGCCAATCTTTTTCAATCAATGTATCAATTAACCGATTCTTTTTGGGTTGGTCGACTTGGTGGAACAGCTTTGGCAGCTGTTTCTATTTGTAGCCCAATAATTTTTCTTACTATTGCTCTTGGAGTTGGTTTTGCTGTTGCCGGCTCCACTTTCGTAGCTCAATATTTTGGCGCCAAAAATTCCAAAATGGTCAGTCATTCTGCTGCTCAAACCATAATTATGATTGGTTTTGTTTCACTCATTTTAAGTCTTTTAGGTTATATCTTTGCCCCAAATATACTCAAATTCATGGGTGCTACCCCAGATTTTTTCCCTCAAGCTTTATCGTTTTTGCGGATTTCTTTTATTGCTGTTATAGCCAATTTTTTCTTTTTTGTCTTTCAATCAATTATGCGAGGCATTGGTCGACCTCAAATTCCTGTTTATATCGTTGTTATCACTGTTATTTTAAATTTTTTTCTTGATCCGTTATTTATTTTTGGATTTAAATTTATCCCAAGCTTTGGTCCAACTGGGGCTGCTTTTGCCACTTTACTCACCCAAACTATTGCTGCCGCTATTGGTTTTATTATTCTTTTTGATGGTAAACATTATATTCATCTCAAAGTAGAGGATTTTAAACCGGATTTTAAATTTATTAAAAAAGTTTTTTTAATTGGTTTTCCTTCATCAATTGATCAATCAGCTAGAAGTTTAACCATGGTCTTTATCACTTCTCTAATTACTGGTTTTGGTACTACTGCTATAGCTTCTTATGGAGCTGGTTCCAATTTAAATCAGATTGCTATGTTTTTTGGTATTGGTTTAGCCGTGGCCAATGGTACTTTGGTTGGTCAAAATATTGGTGCTAAAAATATCCTTCAAGCTATTAAAATTTCTAAAATTAGTGCATTTTTGTCATTTTGTACCCTGAGTTTTATTGGTGCTTTAGCTTTTATTTTTTCCAAATCTTTTATTTCATTTTTTGTTCCTTCAGATATTGCTGTTATTAATGAAGGTTCTAATTTTGTCAAAATAGTCTCTTTAGCTTTTGGTTTTATTGGTCTTCAAATGTCTTTTGGTAATGTTTTGATTGCTGCTGGTAAATCGACTACTTCTATGTTGGTAACTATTTTTTCTCAATGGCTAGTTTTACTCCCATTATCGTATTTTCTTTCTCAACATACTGCTTTAGGTCTTACTGGTATTTGGGTTTCTTTTCCTATTACTAATCTAATCACTGCCGCCACTGTATTTACAGTTTACCATCGTGGTTCTTGGCAAAAATCAAGAATTATTGAAGAAGACAAAAATATCACTCAAGTTTCTGAAGAAACTATTGTTGAAGAGGGAATTCACTAATTATTTTTATTTTCCAAATAATCACTCCAGACATTTCTAGCGACTTCAAATTTTTCTCGATTTTTTTCTCTAAACTCAGGTTCATATTTATCAAATATTTCTGGCGGCATATTTTCAAAAGCCTCACTAACTCTATCTTCAAAAAAATCCAAAACTTTTTTAACCAAAACAAATTTTTTAGATTTTTCTACTAATTTTGGAATATTGTTTAACAAGACATTATTAGTTATCAAAACTAAATTTTCCGAAACGCCATTTGCCTGATATTCTGGTAATCTTGATTTTCTCCAAGTCACCATAGCTGTTCTAAAATAACCAATACTTTCTATTACATTAAAAGTTTCACCCAATCTTGATGTTTTATCTTTCATAATCGAAATTATTTGTTCTTTTTCTTTTTCACTTATTTCTTTTTTAAAACATTTTTGTCCCAATATAAATCGCATTAATTGTAATTCTTCTTCCTCATCAACATCAGTTTTTGATTCATAATTTTTATCTCCAGTTTTCGCTTCTGCTAGATCATGTGTTAATGCGGTTTTTCTTAAAATACTTTTATCTTCTCGACTAAAACTCCCAGGAATTGCTTCATTTTGTGAATCAACCACCGCAATTGCAATACAGTCCGTCAATCTCATATGGTCTAAATTATTGACATCATAACCAAAAATTCCTTCCCACTCTCCAATTTTTGTCATTTGTGCTGGTTTATATTTTTCCCATCTTTCTTGTTTTTTTAATACTTTCCCTTGTTTTGAATCACATACTATTCTCCAAAGTGGAAATATTTGATCAATTTGTTGTCTACCTGCTTCTACCAACATAAACCGATTATACCTTATCTACTACCAAAATTTTTGCTCGATTCCATTTTTTACACTTTTCACATTTCAAATATTTTCGATTGACCAAATTTAACGATCCAAATTCTTTTCCAAAACCAATTTGTTGTTTATGTCCACATTTATCACATTCATATCCAAAATAATGACAATGCCAGCTGACTATCCAAAATAATAACCCCAATAAAACTACTATCCACCAACCCATCAATCCTTTTTCTAACAACCATAATGCCGAAATCATTTCGATAAACACAAAAATTATCAATCTCCAAACTACCGCCAAAACATCTTTAAATTTTACTTTTCTATATTTCATATCTAATCATATACTAAAAACCCCGCCTTTCGACAGGGTTTTGTTGTTCATTTTAATTAATTATTTGTCAACACTTCTTCATTTGGTGTTCCTTCTGGAGGTTGACCATCACCTTGTAGACCATTACCAATATCTTTCATTCCCAAAGCTTCTCTTAATGCAGTTTCTTCTACTCCTAAAGTCTTAGCTACGGTAGCCAAATCCATTCTTTTTGGTTGTGCTGGAGTACCACTAGCCGTAGTCGTAGTTTTTTCAGTTGCTCCCATTGCTTCTTTCAAAGCATCTTCTGTCACTCCCAATTTTTCAGATGCAGTCGCATAATCAATTTCTTTCATCTGAGGTCCGCCTTGTCCTGGTGTTCCTGTTTGACCATTTTTATCTTGATTTTGAGTTTCTTGGACTTCCAAATTTTTGGTAGTTGTATCTGTTTTGGTGCTACAACCAGCCAAAACTACTACACTTGCCATCACTAAACCTACTAAAGCTAATTTAGATTTTTTCATAAATTTCTTAATTACTAATTGCTAGTAATTTAATATTAAAAACTGAACAGAAGCTTAAATAACTCCAATACTTTTCAACGCATCTTCAAAAATTATAGTTTTAATCATAAATTATTTTAACAAACACATCTCATTCTCTCCTAAATATTTGTTGTGGCATGCATGGTATAAATATTTATTAATTCACATTTGACCATTTTTAATGAGACAGGCAAAAAACAAAATTAAAGTACTAAGTCTTTTTTCTGGATGTGGTGGTTTGGATCTGGGCTTTATTAACGAAGGTTTTGAAATAATTTGGGCCAATGACTTTTTTTCAGAGGCAGTTGAAACATACAAAAAAAACATTGGCGATCACATAGTTTATGGAGATATTTCTAAAATTCCAAACAATAAAATACCAGATAAATTCGATGTTTTATTGGGTGGTTTTCCTTGTCAAGGTTTTTCTATTGCTAATAAAAAAAGAAGTATTAAAGACGAACGAAATTTTTTATATAAAGAGATGCTTCGAGTCATAAAAGCCAAACAACCATCAGTATTTTTAGCCGAGAATGTTAAAGGAATTTTGTCACTTCACGACGGAAAAGTTATTGAAATGATTATTGATGATTTCAGAAAAATTGGATATAAAGTTGACTATAAATTAGTTAATTCTGCTAATTATGGAGTTCCTCAATTTAGAGAAAGAGTTTTAATTATGGGTAATAATCTCGGTATGAAAAATAAGTTTCCAGAAGGAGCCTATGGATTAAATAAAAAGCCTTACATCAAAGTTAAAGATGTAATTGGTTATTTGTCTGATATTCGAATTAGTTATGACCCCATAATTATTAATGGCAAAAAAATTTATAATCATATCGCTAGAACCAATGTTCAAGATCAATTTTGGGGACGAAAATTTAAAGTAGATCAAGCTGATGTTTGTGATTATTTAAAAAAATGGCGTGATAAAACTGGTTGGTCAACCAAAAAAGTTGACGAACATTTTGGATATAAATATACTGCTGGTCATTGGTTTAGAAAAGATAATAATTCTGGTAGTATTCCAAATCCAGATGATTGGTGGGAATTGAAAAAGATATTAGGTTTTGATGATAAGTTTGATAAACAAGTTACCCAACTAGAACTTAAAGATATTAAATTTGAGCAATCACTTAGAATTAATAATTGGGATAAACCTAGTGATACTATTACTGCTACTGGCCCAGAAATTCATCCAAACAAAAAAAGAAGATTATCTGTTCGAGAGTGTGCTATTATTCAAACTTTTCCAGATGATTTTATTTTTTATGGTAGTTTGGGAAATATGTATAAACAAATCGGAAATGCGGTCCCAGTTAAGTTGGCTCAAAATATAGCTCGTCAAATTAAAAATAATTTTTTTAAAAATGTATAATCCAATTAATGATGACCCAAAAACAAATTGAAGAAATCGAATTAAAGTATCTTAATAAGTTTTATTTCTTCTTAAAATTTGCTGAAGATGAAATGTTAAAAGGTTTTAATACTAAGGAAAAAATTAAAAAAGATTGGATTGAAAAGTATAAATCTGGAATTTCTGATTTTGCGGTTGGTGCAGAAAGAATTGTTTATTCTCTTTTTAATGGCAAGGGAATTGGTCAACCAAATTCATCTCCAGTTGGGAGTGATATGTTTTTTGAAGTAGATGATGCTTTTATCCATATTGATCTTAAAACTGTTCAAACAGAGAATATTGGTGATTACACAAAAAATATTTTTGTTGGACGAAATCAGAACAGTTATACTACTGAAATAAAAAAAATTTCTAATGGAGAATCGTTTGATCCACCAAGAAAATATCAACCTGCACTACCAACTTTTTACAATAAAGGATTATCAAATGAAAAAATCTGTCTTACTTATTTTGTAACTATTCTTTACGAACGTGACAATTTAAATATCTTAAATATAAATTTGATTTGTCTTCCAAATGGCGAATTAGAAACACATTATGGAAATAAAGTTTTCCAAGCTGGTAAAAATCCAGACAAATCACGTTTTAGATTTTCAGAAATACCAACCTTTGAATTAATCGATGAGTTACCAAGCCGGATAAAGGTAATTTATTTTGACAAAAATATGAATCAAACATTATTAAACAAACTTGATTTTATTCATAACATTTATCTTAAACAAAAAGATTAATTTAAAGAACTAATTTGCTTTTTTCATTTTGTTATCTCTATAATCAATCAAATGATCAAACAATTTTTTGTTGCTTTGGGAAGTTTTTTAGTTGTTGATGGTTTATGGCTCACTCTAATCGCTAAGAATTTTTATAGCAAACATCTTGGTTACCTTATGGCCCAAAACCCCAATTTTTTAGCCGCTGGTTTATTTTATTTAATTTATGTTTTTACTATGGTGATCTTGGTAATTTCACCTGGAATTGAAAAAGGTTCTTTTTTATCTACTGTTTTAAGTGGTGCTTTGTTTGGTTTGTGTTGCTATGCCACTTATGATTTGACTAATTTAGCCACCGTTCAAAATTGGCCCTTAATAGTAACTATTGTTGATTTAATTTGGGGAACATTTTTGTCGGCTACCATTACCGCCATTAGTTTTTTGATTTTTAAACATTAATTATGTTCAAAATTAATCAGGATTATTTCCGAAGTACTGTTTTTGGTTTTCAAGATGCTTTAGTATCAACCACTGGTATTGTAGTTGGTATTAGCGTTGGTGTTAGTGATAAACATTTTATTATCCTTTCTGCTTTAGTAACTATTTCTGTAGAAGCCTTATCTATGGGTGCTGGTCAATATTTAAGTGAAAAATCTGTTCATGATTTACCCAACAATCATCATCGTGATAATTTGTTTATCGGTAGCTTAATTATGTTCTTATCCTATCTTATTGGTGGACTTATTCCTATATTACCAATATTTTTTACGTCACCACCTCTCAATTCTATTTTATCTATAATTTTTGCTTTTATTGGTCTTTTTTTATTGGGATTTTTTAAGGCCAAATTATTTTCCGGCAAAGTCTGGCGCAGTGCTTTAGAAATGTTAGCTATCGGTGGATTGACCACCTTAATTGGTCTTGTAGTCGGTTTGATTTTTAAAATCAACTAAATTATCTAGGCAGTTTTTTTAGAAAACATTTTTAAGCTTTTAAAAATAATTCCTACTCCCATCAAAAGAACTAACAATTTAGTTAAAGCCCCTACGACAGGTATCAATCCCAATAAACTTATTATAAGTAGTCCCACTATTCCTTGAAGATAAACATTTTCCTTAAACTTATTTTTAGCAAAAACATAATTACCCACAATTACTGAAACCACTACCGAACTTAAATATATTGCTAAAAAATAAATTACTAAACCAATCATCGCTAAAGGCATAGCTACAATAGTTATCATCGATAATATTATTAAAAATGGAGCCACCATTAAAACTACTAAACCTAATCCAATATTTGCCCAAAAAGAATTTTTAAGATCGGTTTGTTTAATTTTGTTTCCAAATAATTTTACAAAAATCAACAAAACTAATAATTTACTCAAAAATGAAACAACTTTTCTTGCATAACCAATTTGTTTCATTTGGTTTTTTTCTATTTCAGGTTTTTTGACTTCATGGATTCTAATATTTTTTTCACCGACAATTTTTGAAGTAGTGGCCACTTCTGATTTGGTTACATCAGCTTCCAAATTTCCATTAATTATAGATTTTTGACCAACCATCAAAGTTTCGGCTCCTAATTTTACTGGCCCCATAAACTTACCTAGTAAATTAATTTCTTGTCCACCAGCCAAAACATAACCTCCAATTTCTGCCTTCTCTCCAACTTCCACTTTTCCACCAGCCATAATTAAATTTTTAGCTACTTTTCCCAAAACTTTCACTTCTCCACCAACTACAATTAAATTTCCACCAATATTACCTCCAACTTCCACTTTTCCACCAGCCACATAAACATCTCCATTGACATTAGAAACAACTTTTAATTCTTTTCCAGCAGCCATCAAATCACCTGTAATCGGCTTATCTATTAATTCGATATCGCCAGCCACAAATTTTGGCAAAGCCACCAAAGTCTTAGTTTTAGTTTGAGCCAAAGTATTTGAGGTAAACAAAATTGTAAAAACAAACATTAAAACAGTTGATAAAAGTATTTTCTTCATACATTATCTTAACATTAAAAATTCCTATTCATTTTTTTAATTTGTTTGTATTATAATTTCCTGTGAACCAAAAAAATATTTTTGACATTATTATCGTCGGTGCTGGTCCAGCTGGAATCTTTGCCAGTTACGAAATCATCAAAAAAAATCCACAATTAAAGATCGCTTTATTCGATAAAGGTAATCGAATCGAAAAACGTAAAAGTAATGAAATTATGTTTGGTTTTGGTGGTGCTGGTGCTTATTCTGATGGTAAACTTCACTTTACTCCAAAACTTTCTCACGAAAGAACTTTTGATATTATCGATCCTGAAGATTATGGCAAAATTTTGGAAGAAATAAATAAAATATTTATGGATTTTGGAGTTACAGCCGAGGAATATCCCAAGAATAAAGAAGAAGTAAATAAACTTATTGAAGAAGCCCAAATGCATGATGTTGAATTAATTGTCAGACGAGCTAAACATGTAGGTACTGACAAACTCAAACAAGTCATGCGTAAATTTCAGGAATTCTTAGAAAAAAATGGAGTTACTTTTTTTGATCAAACCGAGATTATTGATTTAATTATTAAAGACAATATTATTACTGGAGTTAAAACCGACAAAACCGAATATTCGGCTCAAAAAGTTCTATTGGCTCCAGGCCGGGGAATGGCTCGTTGGTTCCAACTCATGTCTGATAAATACAAAATAAAATATACCTATGATATGGTCGAAGTTGGTGTTCGAGTTGAATTTCCAGCTTACATCATGCGTCGTCACGCTGAAGCCCTTTACGAAGTCGTTTTTAAAGTCAGAACTGATACTTTTGATGATATTATTCGTACTTTTTGTAGTTGTCCAAATGGTTTAGTCGCCAGAGAAGATTATGCTGGTTATGTTTGTGTTAATGGTCATTCACTTTCTGACCATGCTTCTCCAAATTCCAATTTTGCTTTTGTTTGTGAAGTTCATTTAACCGAACCAGTCGAAAATTCTCTTCTTTATGCTCGATCGATTGCTGAGCTTGCTACTACTATTGGTGGTGGTAAGCCAATTTTGCAACGCTTGGCTGATTTGCGCTCTGGTCACCGCAGCACTGTTTCCCGACTTAGAAAATCAATTGTCACCCCAAGTCTTAAAGATGTTACCCCAGGTGATATTTCTATGGCACTTCCTCATCGTATTGTTACTGATATTTTAGAAGGTTTGGCCCATCTTGACAAAGTTATGCCAGGAATTAACTCTGGATCCACTTTGCTTTATGCTCCAGAAGTAAAATTTAGATCTACCAAAGTCAAAACCGATTCCAACATGGAAACTAATGTCAAAAATCTTTTTGTCGCTGGTGATGCTTCTGGTATGGCTGGGTCAATTACTGGTGCTGCTGCTACTGGTATGATGGCTGCTCGTGGTATGATCAAAACTCTAAAAAGAAAACCCAAAACAAAATCTTAATCCAAGTAATCGTGGATATCAAATTCTTCAACCTTAAAATTTTTCCCATCAAAATCTAAAATGGTATATCCACCTTCATGAATTTTTGAATCCAAAATCACATTATTGTCTGGTCTAAATTTTGGTTCAAGACCATAAACAGTATTTCTAATAATTGCTCCATGGGTTGAAATTAAAATTAAATCATTTTGATTATTTAAACAAATTTCTTTAATTTTATTTTTAAATTTTAAAATAGCATCATTTAAACAAAAACCTGTTTCTGGTGAAATCCAATTAGGATTTTGCATTGCTTTTTCTTGAAGTTGTTCTCTATATTCTTTGGGTTTTTTGTAATTATCAGAAGTATAAAATTCACCAAACTCTGGAGATAAAATCATATTTTGAATATTTAAAATTGATTTAACAATTTCACCACTTTGAATTGCCCGAGCATAAGGACTAGAGTAAATAATTTTCGATGAGTTTAATAATGGGAATCTTTCAGATAATATTTTTCCTAATTTATTTATTTGATCAATTCCTAAATCAGTTAATTTCACATTTCTTTTATCATCAATATTAATTGAATCAACTTTTTGTTTTTCTCCATGGCGAAACATTATGATTTTCACTTCTACCTATTTTATCAATAATTTATTTTTTAAAGACAAATTAACTTATATTTTTTATTTATCGTTAATAATTAACAATTATAGACATAAATTTATATATTTTATTCTTCATGATTTTTATAGATTACAAAAACCTATAATATTTGACCATACCTCAGTCAAATGATATAATCGGCCGACCCAAAAAATTTGGGAAAATTAGGTTAAAACCTAACTTAATTTGTACATTAAAAAATCAAAAAATATTATGAATATAGGAGTGTGGAGAAAATGGACTATTTTGAACTGGCAGGAGGAACTATTATTGGTAGAGAACATTATCAAAGCAAATTTAACAACCAAGACGCATTTAGTATTACTTCCAAGCAAGATCTAATTGTCGCCTTCGTTTGTGACGGTTGCGGTGATAAAACTACCAGTGGGTTCAGCGAAGTTGGAGCTCATATCGGTAGTCAACTACTGACATTAGCTACAATTAAAGCAGCACGACGTTACTTAAAAAGACCGCATCTTTTGGAAAAAAACTCTTTTTCGTTTTGGGAACAAATTCGTCAAGAAGTCTTAATGTCTATCAGATTTCTTTGTCAACAAATGGGTGAAGATATGACCGATATGGTAATAAAATATTTTTTATTTACCGCTGTCGGTGTCTTAATCACCCCAGAAGTTGCTCAATTTGTTTCCATTGGAGATGGAGTAATGATTATCAACAATCAAGAACTCCAAATCGGACCCTTCCCAGACAACATGCCGCCATATTTAGGATATGCCTTGGTTCCATCAACAATTGACCCTGAACTGTTAAAATTTCAGCTTCAAATTTCTCTTCCTACAGCCGATTTAGAATCTTTTCTCATCGGTTGTGATGGAGTAGTTGATTTGATCAATGCAGAAAACCTAGAGGTTCCAACCAACAAAAAAGTTGTTGGACCAATTAGTCAGTTTTGGACAGAAGATTTATTTTTCAACAATCCTCTTTCCTTAACTCGGCGTTTGACTGTTATCAATAGAGACAGATCCACTTTGGATTTGGCTCAGGGAAAAATCAATCAACAAAGCGGATTATTACGCGACGACACTACTTTAGTGGTCGGCCGTAGAAAGGAGACACCAGAAGATGCCTAATGAAATCTATCTAAGTGGTCGTTTGGTTAGACTTGATCCAAAACAAATAATTGGATCAGGTGGCGAAGCTGATATCTTTAAAATCGATTCTGATCACGCAGTTAAAATTTTCAAAACACCAGATCACCCAGATTATCACGGTCTGATTCAAGAACAGCAAGGAGCCAGAGAAAGGATTGCAACTCATCAGAGAAAATTGAGGGATTTTCCCAAAAATTTACCCAAAAAAGATGTCATTCCTATCGATTTAGCTACCGATATTACTGGTCGAATCGTGGCTGGTTATGAAATGATGTTAGTAAAAAATTCTGAAGTTTTAATGCGTTATAATCAGCGCGATTTTCGGGCTTCAGTCCCCAACGAGAACATTGTACTCATCTTTCGCGATTTACACCCAACAGTGGATCAAACCCACAAAGCCGGCGTAGTTATCGGTGATTTCAACGACTTAAACGTATTAGTTGTTGGCACTGAGTGTTACATCATCGATTTTGACAGTTGTCAGTGGGGACCATATATTTGCAAGGTTTATACCAGCAAATTTGTTGATCCGTTGCTTTGTGATTCTACAGGTATGGTAAAACAACACAATGAATTATCTGATTGGTATGCCTTTAGTGTCATGCTTTTTCAGTCATTGCTGCTTGTTGACCCTTATGGTGGAATCTATAAACCCAAAAACCCAGCCAACAAAATACTCCCATCAGCTCGACAATCACATCGGATAACTGTTTTTAATCCAGAAGTTGTATATCCTAAACCAGCAGTTCATTATGGAGTTCTTCCTGATGATCTACTGGAACATTTCCATCGTTTATTTGAAAAGGATGCTCGAGGCGTTTTTCCGCTTCCACTTCTTGATAATTTACGTTGGACCAAATGTACTAACTGTGGACTGATTCACGCCCGAGGCAAATGTCCAAGTTGTGATCAAACGGCTCCAGGAAGAGTAAAAGAAAAAGAAGTCATTTCAGTAACCGGCAAAGTTGTTGCTACTAGAGTGTTTCAAACTTCTGGAAAAATTCTTTTTGCTTCCCATCAAGCTGGAAAATTGCGATATCTTTATCAGGATCATAATGAAAACTGTTTCCGACGTGAGGATGGATCAATTGCCGTCGACAACATTAGTTGCACTCCTCAAATGAGGTTTAGAATCAATGGAAAAGACACTTTAGTCGGAGCTTTCAATAAAATATCTGTCTACAGCCCCAACAAGGCTCCAACAGATATTGTGGTTGATAGTTTTGGATCTCTATCTATGTTCGATGCCAATGAAAAACATCGTTACTGGATGAGAAACGGTATCATCTGGCGAGACGGTGTTTATGGTGACGAACAAATTGGTCAATCACTCGAAAACCAAAGCCTCTTCTGGGTAGGACCAAAGTTCGGATTCGGTTTTTATCAAGCGGGTAGTTTAGCTATGTACTACACTTTTGATGCCGAAAGGGTTCGAAGTATCAATGACAATGTAAAATTACCCCGTATATCCGGACAATTAATTGATTCTACTTGCTCCTTTAGTGATACCCTATGTTGGTTTTTCACTTCCACTCAAAAAAGTGGGCAGACGATTAATCAGTGTTTTATCATCAACTCTATAGGAGAAGTTCTTGGCACTGCTAGTGCAATTGCCAACGACGGATCGTGGCTTGGTACTATCAGAGGTAAACTGGCTGTAGGAAATTTTCTACTAACCACCACTGACGATGGTATTGTAAAAGTGCAGGCTGACAAATTGGGTCAAATTGAAAAAACTCAAGAGTTTCCTGACACCGAACCATTTGTAACTTCAATCGACTATCTATTTTTAGGAGACGGTGGTTTATCTATCGTCAAACCAAAGGAGGTATGGAACATAAGAATTAGTTAACAAAATTCAGTTTCCTAATTACCCAAAAAATATATAAAAAGGAGAAAAAAGTTATGTCAACCAGAATTCCGAGTTTCTATGATCCCAACAAAGTAGCAGAGGTTTTCCGTGTACCTTATCAGCAGCGTGCTGAAGATGCCATTCTATATGCAAAACAGAATGGTATCAAACCTGCCTTGTCTGATGACAAAAAAGTCTCTCTTGTGGTCATTGACGCTCAGAACACTTTCTGTATCCCTGATTTTGAGCTCTATGTCGGCGGCAGAAGTGGTCGTGGTGCCATCGAAGACAATGATCGGCTCTGTCGTTTCATTTACTCCAATATGGATGTGATCACTCAGATCGCTCCGACCATGGACACTCACTACGCTATGCAGATCTTCCATTCAGCTTTCTGGGAAAATGACGCAGGTGAAAACCCCGCACCCAATACCCAGATTTCTGTGGATGATATTCGCAAAGGCGTCTGGAAAGTATCTATGTCTGTTGTCAAAGTCCTTCATTCAGA
>Ga0074198_1000880_pt1 | contig 24973 bp, 29 predicted proteins | sample EPASupsiteSAE323_FD_64527 | JGI IMG/M metagenome (GOLD analysis project Ga0074198, IMG submission 64527) | Bioremediated contaminated groundwater from EPA Superfund site, New Mexico - Sample SAE3-23 | ecosystem: Environmental > Aquatic > Deep subsurface > Groundwater > Contaminated ...
CATTATTATCATCGACTAAATCAAAATCACCAATTGGATAATCATTGGATCCATAATCAAAATGGAATGATTGATTATTATCTGGAATAGCATTTTTTACAAAAGTAATAGTTCCTGGTTCGAATTTACAAGTAGAATTACAACCGTCACCATTAGTAGTATTACCATCATCACAAACTTCACCGTAGGCAGTGTCTATAGTTTCATCACCACATCGAGGACCAAAAACCGTAGTGGTTTCACAAACGCCTTTTTTACAAAAAGAACAACTGCCACCATATGGAGCATTACAACTAAGAGCATTATCAGAACCTAAGTCACATTCTTCACTTGGAGTAACAAAACCATCTCCACAAGTTGGATTTTTACAACTATTAGTACAAGCATCATTATTGACTAAATTACCATCATCACATTCTTCTGAACCAAATCGAACACCATCACCACAAACTGGTTTGTAAGTATTGGTAATAGTACAAGTTTCTTGAGTAGAATCAATAGTTCCGGAACAGTTATCAAAAGAGACATTATAGTTATTACTAAATTCGGTACTTTCAGTTACTGAATAAGTATCACCTATTTTTAGGGTAAATGTATTACTACCACCAATTCCAAAATTAGTATAAGAACCACCATTTAGAGAAAAACTAAAGTCAGTGGCAGATTTAATTCCACCTCCGGTATTGTCGACAACTTTAATAATTTTTAAAGTAGAACCAATTTGACAACCATTATTTAAAATTTGTTGTCCGGTAAAGCCAAAAAAATTGGTATTTAAATTTTTTCCGGCATAATTTTTTAAAACCCCATTTTTATAATAACTAAAAGCTGGAATAATATCGGCTCCATGGTTTGAATCATGAGCTTCACCTTCAATGCCATCGTCATCGATTGTTTGGATATTCCAACCATTTGCGGCGGTTTCGACTGGAGTAGCATGACAAAGCGTAATTCTTTTATGACTGATTATGCATGAATTACTACAAAGATCATTATTGTCATTATTTCCATCGTCACACTCTTCACTAACTTGATTTTTAACACCATCACCACAAACTGCATTCACAACTCCAAAATAATTAGCAGATTCATTATTACTCGTATATTCGGTACTATTATATGTACCATGAACATGAGCAGTGTTGGTATATTGACCAGCAACAACAGTGCTCGAACCAGTACAAGTCATTGATTCTCCAGAAATTAAAGTTGTTTTTGGACAGGTAACACTAACTCCCATATTGTCGTGAACAACAATATTAGTCATAGTGACATTACCAGTGTTTTGAACAACATAAGTGAAAGTAGCAGTATCACCGACATAAAGATTTTGACCTGGAGTAGAATCGGCATCATCACCATTAACAGATTTTTGAACTAAACTGATTTGTGGAGCTGCAACTAATACAGAGGATAAAGTGCCAACTAAATAAGCAGTGTTGTTTCTTTGCTCTTCAGTAATAAATTGAGAAACTAGAGTGCCGCTTGGATAAGAATTAACAAAACCATTTATTCTAAGAGTATAAAGTTTGTCTCCAATCTGAAAACTGGTTTGACCAAAACTTATAGGAAAAGTAATTTTGTCGTTACAATTTTGACCACTACCACCGTAAGGACAACTACCATTATTGACGGTTTCATCGATATTAAAATTATAAGAAAAAGTTTGATTGACAATATTTGGTCGATTAAAATCGAGAGTAATTTGCAATGTGGCACCATTAGCTGGATTTTGAATAGGCCAATTTAAGTGAGTTAAAGCACCAAGATAAAAGGTATCACCTTCATTAAAACTTTGATCACCAGCACCATCAAAGCGAAGACCACTCTTTTCACCACTAGTGGTCCCCCATCTAACTTCATTAGTATTAACACCGGTTACATTACTTCCACCAGAAACACTAGTCCAAACTCCTGAAGTAGAGGTAAATGCATAAGTATCAGAAGAATTATTTGGAAGAACTGGAGTGGTGACAGAAAAAGAAGAAATAACTTCAAAAGAATCTGATATAACCGATTGATCATCGTTAGTACTACAATACCAATCTGGTATTACGTTACCTTTTTTATACTCACGAATTTCTGCTTTCCAATTTTGACTGATACTAGCAGTGTCTGAGAGATTGTAATTTGCAGTTATCTCAGAAACATTAGTTGAACATCCTTTAATAGTTTCTGTACTGTTATCTGGTTTTATAATAAATACTTTGTAATATTTATTAGTGTTTAATCCAGTTGCTTTAGTGTATACAGTTTCCCCTTGACGATATTGTTGTTTTTCAATATTGAAACTTGAGTTGGAATATGTAGCAATAAATATAGTAAAGTGGTCGATGGCGAGGGCTTTGACAGAATCGGATTGTTGCTCAAGGTTGTCAATTGATTTAACTTCACTTTCTGAAATAGCAACTAAAGTAGCTTCTTCAAGAGATTTTTCGATATAAGAAACTTTGGCTGTAGAATCGGATGATTTTGGAAGAGTAATATCGTATTTAAAAACTCCGTCTCGCATATCGGTGGTGATGTCGTAAGCATAATCACCAACATTTTCAATGTTTGGAAGTTTAAGATCGGAAGTCTTAACTCGTTTAATTTTTAAAGTAGAACGCAAAAGTTCATCTTTTGGTAAACAAGAAAAAGTAACCGTAACTTTGTTATCTTGAGGGAAAATATATTTGACACCAAGTTGAACTTTTTCTCGGGTTTCATAAATGTCATTAGTGGCATCATAATTCCAATCTAATTCAACACTATTACGAATTTGATCAGATTCAGAAAGACATACTTGTTCAACTTCTTTAACAACAGGATTTGGGGTTGGGGTAATTGTTGGTAAAACGGTTGGAGTAACTTCAATAACTGGAGTAGGGTTATTATTTTGATTATCATTATTATTTTGTGGTTGTTGAGGTTGATTATTTTCTGGAGTAGGTTCGACAGGCTCACTACTTGGGGTTGGAGTAACTTCTGGTGTAATTTCAGCTTCTGGAGTTATTTCGGGTGTGATTTCTGGTGTGACTTCGGGAGTAACTTCTGGACTAGGTGTAGGTGTTTCATTGATGATTATTTCTGGAGTTGGGGTAGGACTATTTTCGACAATTTCGGCCGGAGTTGGAGTAGGACTAAGTTCCTCGACGCTTTGAGCATTGACAGGTTGAATGGCTAATACAAAAGGCAAAAAACTATTGAGTAACAAGGACAAATTGGCAAGAATTGAAGCTGTTTTTCTTGCTATATCAAAATGTCTCATAGAGAGATATTTAAAAATTAAATTGTAAAATTGGGGTCTGGCCGCATTATATATCTTTTTTATAAGATTACAAGAGTCTTAAGATTGGCTGAAAAAAATAATTAAAATCGTAAATAATTTTTTCAAAATTAATTATTCTATTATTTTTATCGACTTTAATCCCCTCTTTTTTATATAACTTGTCACGCCACTTGTCATATTTTGGATCACGCCAAATTTTGCCATTGCTATAGACAATTCGATGAAAAGGAATATGATCGACGTCGGGCGATTTGGATAAAATTGTAGTGATCATACGCGACATCATGGGATGACCGCCAGCGGCAGCACATAAAATACCATAAGTAGTGACTCTGCCCTCAGGGATTTGCAATGCCAACTGCCAAACTTTTTGATAAAAATCACTTGGTTTATTTTTCATAAATTATTTTTTAAAAAATCTAATTTTTTCAATTTAGATAGTTTTTTGATTCGAGATTCTTCAATTGAGGCCTCGGATCGATTGATAAATTCTTTTGAATAAATTAATTTTACTGGCCTTCTGATTTTGGTATATTTGGCACCGAGTTTGGAAGAATTGTGTTCTTTGATTCTTCTGTCTAAGTCAGTAGTGATGCCAGTGTAAAAAGTTTGATCCGCACATTCTAAAATATAGACAAAATACATACTATAAATTTATAGTAATCAACAAAGTGGGAATAATACATATATATAAACGTTTTTTGTTGGTGTCGATAAACGCCCCAATCCACAAATCATACCAAGCAAAAGAAAATTTAAATTTTTGGTTTTGATAAATTATTTTTTCAGTCATATTTAATCAAGACTTGTTTTCATTATTTTGTCATGAATAATATCTAATTCTCTGTCTTTTTCAAAAATATTATTTGTAAGTTTTTTTATGTCGATGTTTTTATTAAACTGAAATAAACCATGAATCAATTCATTTCTAGATTCTTTAATTTGTTCTAAAATTTTTAATAATTCTTTTTTGTATGGAAAAATAAAACAATCCAATCTGGAAATACTTGATTCTAGATTTGTATTAGAATTCCTTCTGATTTTTTGAGTATTTATAAAATACATATGTTTACAAGTTAGTAATTTTTCATTTAATTCTAAATTAACATGCATAAATATGTTATCTGCTATTACCTCGTCAAGACTGGACACAATTATTGCGGCAGTTAGTTTATCTGTTATATCTTTTGATTTTATTAATTTTTGAACCTTATCTAGAATTTTCATTCTATTAGACTCAGCTTCATCTGGTTGATTTGGTGATAGCTTGTTTTTGTTTTTCATTTTTTCTTCTCAACAAAATATTTTTTATTTTTTATAAAACTTATCCTTTTGCCAATTGGTAGGATTATTAATTATATAATTTTTGATTTTGATAAATTCTTGATCGTTTTTGACAATAATATCGTGATAACGGGATTGCCAAGCAAAAAATATGGTTTTGGGATTAATTTGATGAGTGACGGCGGATTTAAATTGTTTGACTACTAATGGAATTGTTTGGGAAGAACGAATAGCTATTTGATGATAATAATAATTATTGTATTTTATTGATAGAGACGCATCATGATGCGTCTCTACAGAATTTAACGATGGTTTTGATAAATTTATTAATATATGTACATGATTTGGCATAACAACATATTCATCTAATAAAACATTTTTAAAATGTTTTGGAATATCAATTAAACATTGTTTAGTAATAATCCCCATTTTTGATAATTCCATTTTTGAATTAATTATTTTGCCAAAGAAATTATTTTTATTTAAAGTACAAATAGTAATGAAATAAATTCCAGGAGAAGAATAATCCCAATTTTGAAGACGAGATGATTTTAATTTATATTTGGAGGCAAATTTGGTTGGATTAATTTCCATTATTATTTATAAAAATGTTTAATTGAATTAATTTGTAGAGACGTAGCGCGCTACGTCTCTACTGTAATTAAATTATTTTTTTTCAATAAAATATTTTTTATTTTTTAATTTATCAGGTAATAAACTTTGATCGGTGTACATTTTGTAGTCTTTGCCGTAACCGGAGTCTTTCATTAATTTAGTTTCGGGATTGCGAAGGGACATAGGAATAGGTAAATTGCCGTGAAGTTCAACATCAGATAAAGCCGAAAGATAGGCATCATATGCAGTTCTATTTTTTGGAGATTTGGCTAAATAAACCACTCCGTGAGCTAAAGTTTCTCGACATTCAGGTAAACCTAAAATTTCAACACTTCTAAAAACCTCATTGGCCAACATGAGAGCACTAGAATTGGCAATACCAATATCTTCAGAAGCAAAAACTACCATGCGACGAGCAATAAATTTGGGATCTTCGCCGGCGGTAATCATGCGGGCTAAATAATAAAGAGCGGCATCAACGTTACTAGCTCGCATACTTTTTATAAAAGCAGAAATAGTGTTGTAGTGTTCCTCCCCTTTTTTGTCGAAACGTAAAAATTTATTTTGAAGAGTGTTGACTAAATTTTCTTTGGAAAGAGAATTATATAAAGTGTAAGCATTATCAATCATGGTTAAACATTGACGAGCATCGCCATTGGCCATTTTGATAAGCCAATCTTTGGCATCTTTGGGGATTTTGGTTTTGAGAGTTTTGACAGCACGAGTGATAACTTCACCAATTTCATCATCTGATAACTCGTTTAAAATAAAAACCCGACATCGAGAAAGTAGTGGAGAAATAACCTCAAAACTGGGATTTTCGGTGGTAGCACCAATAAGAGTAAGAACTCCTGATTCGACATAAGGAAGTAAAAAGTCTTGTTGAGCTTTGTTGAAACGGTGAATTTCGTCTAAAAATAATATCTTTTTATAAAGGCTGGGGTTATTCGAACTATTGGCGCCAATTATTTTTCTAATATCATCTTTACTAGCAGAGACAGCTGATAGTTCGTGAATTTCAGCATTGGTTTCTTTGGCAATAATTTTAGCTAAAGTAGTTTTACCAACACCCGGAGGACCCCAAAAAATCATAGAAAAAACTTGATGATTTTCGATGGCCACTCGCAGAGGTTTGCCCGGCCCAACTAAATGTGATTGACCGATAAATTCATCTAAATTTTTTGGTCGCAGAAGTGAAGCTAATGGTTGGCTTAACATTTGGGTTTTTTTCGGGTAACAGACTCAGTATAAACTAGATGTGTTTGATGGTCAATTGAGGAATTGTGACATTATTATCTAGAGATAAAACAAATTTAATAGCTTTGACAACTTCAGTTGGATCTAAAGAATTTGAAGGATCATAATCATCTGTACCTTTGGTAAATTCGGTATTCATAATTCCTGGACAAATATCAATAACCTTAATATTAGATTTTTCTAACTCAAGTTGAAGTGATTGAGAAAAACCTGTTAAACCCCATTTGGAAGCGTGATAAACCGAATTTAAACCTCTTGGATGAAGACCAGCCGTAGAATTGATATTAATAATAGTACCGTGTTTTTGTTTTTTAAAAATAGGAATTAAAATATTAGCAGTAAACATTGGACCAAGAGTATTAACTTCAATAACTTTTTTAATTAATTGAGGATCATTGTCCTCGATTGGACCGTCAATATAAATACCAGCATTATTGATAAAAAAATCAATTTTGTCGTATTTGTCAATAATTTTTCCAATTGAATCTTGCAAAGAACCAAAATCTGTTACATCACAAATTTGATAATCACATTCCAAACCATTGGCAACTAATTTAGTAACTGCTGGATTGATGTCTAAAATTATTACTTTGTCTTTGTTGGAAAAAGAGGCAGCAATTTCTCTACCTAAACCATTGGCACCACCAGTAATACAAATAACTTTTTCCATGATTTAATTTTAAACTAAAAATGGAGAAAAAAAATGAATTATAATTGAAGACACAGTAAAAAACTGGATTTATAATATGATTTCAAAACTATCTTCGATAATTAAAATTAAAAAAATAATTTATATTCCAATAATAATTGGTTTTTTATTAATTGTTGTTGGGATATCAACTCTTTTGGGAAATTTTGAAATCAATAAACCCTTAACAAAAATATGGAAAATCGTACCAACTCCAACAATAAGCCAGACAGTTATTACTACTACGATTACTCCAACTATAATTCCAAGTCCAACAGCAATACCCACAGCTACATTTGAAGACATGAATAAAAATTTTGGACCTTGTGCTCGAATTTACACTTTAATGTACCATCATATTCAGTCTGAAGAGGAAGCCAAAAAAAATAATCAAACAAATTTAACTGTATCTCCAGATTTTTTTGAAAAACAATTGCAATATTTACAAGATAAAAAATACAATGTTATTTCAATGGAAAATTTAAAGAATTTTTTTGACGGTGTTGAAAAGTTACCTGACAAACCAGTTTTAATAACTTTTGATGATGGGTACAAAGACAATTATGACTATATGTATCCTATTTTGAAAAAATTTGGATACAAAGCAACTATCTTTATACCAACTGGATTGTTGAACAATCCTGGATATTTAACTTGGGATGATTTGATTTTAATGAAAGATTTGGTTTATTTTGGAAATCATACTTGGTCACACCACAGCTCTGGAGGAACTACTGAAAAACTTGATGAAGAAATTGGTTTGGCCGATAAACAACTAAACGAACACGGTTTTAATAATCTAAATATTTTTGCCTATCCTTTTGGTAAATCTAGTGGTAACGCTGAAACCGTATTAACCAAAGATAAATATATATTGGCTTTTACCACTACACACGGTAATATTTTATGTAGAGGTAAAAATTTTGATTTACCAAGAATTAGAGTTGGAAATGCCCAATTAAATAAATATGGATTGTAAAAAGAAAATGTTTTTAATATTAATGGGATGTTTTTTAATTAGATTGATTGGAATAAATCAATCATTGTGGTTGGATGAAGCAATATCGGTAAATATGGCTAAATTGCCAATAAACTCAATTGTGACCCAATTCTCAATCCGAGATTTTCACCCGCCAGTTTATTATTGGTTTTTGAATATTTGGATAAAAATTTTTGGTGATCAAGTTTGGGTAATGAGACTTAGTTCTATACTTTTTTCTTTGATAACAATTTGGTTGGTTTATAAAATCGGTAAAGAAATAAAAGATAAAAAAACTGGTTTATGGGCAGCAATTTTGGTCGGGGTCAACCCACTACTAATTTATTTTTCTCAAGAATTAAGAATGTATTCAATGGTAACAATGTGGCTGATGGGATCAATTTATTTTTTAACAAGAATACTCAATCCTTCGACAAAACTCAGGACAAATTGGAAAAATATTTTAGGATTTAATATAATGACAGGGTTAAGTTTTGTGACTTTTTATGGATCGATCTTTTTAATTGGAGCAGAAATTTTATATTTGCTAATAAATAAAAAAATAAAATTACTTTTGATGAGTATTTGGGGAATAATTTTGGCACTATTAGGGATAGGTTCACTTTTAATGACTCAGCTACAATATTCCCAAGATGCTTTGTTGCAAATAAATAATTGGAGTTTGGCTTTGGGAAAAGTTAACTTAAAAAATCTATTATTAATACCACTTAAGTTTAGTGTGGGTAAAGTTAGTTGGTGGCCCAAAATTAGTTATTATTTAATTGGGGCTTCATGGTCATTGATAGTTTTTGGAGCAACAATAAAAGGTTTATTTAAAGATAAATTATTAAGATTTTTATTGATAATGCCGCTAATTTTTGGAATAATAATTTCTTTTAAATCACCAATGTTGCAGTATTTTAGATTTTTATATTTAATCCCAATAATATCCTTATTGATTTCTTTGGGAACTCAAAAAAATACTAAAAAAATATTAGTAATTGGTTTTTTGATTTTTTGTGGAATTTATCTGTTAAATCCTAAAATGCATCGGGAAAATTGGAAAGACTTAACTAATAGTTTATCTTCAAATGATAATATCTATATAATTGAAAGTTTTGCTGACCCAATTAAGTTTTACAATCCAAATTTAAAAATAAATGGTTTTGAAAATAATGTCCCAATAGAGGAAAAAATCAAGATAATTCCATATGGTGAAGAAATACACAGTCTTAACCATATTGAGTTACTTAGAGGTATTGATTATATTAAAAACGATGAAAAAGATTTTGGTGGAGTAACTTGGGAAGAATGGATTAAGGAAAAATAAATATTTTGGGTGGGTATTCGTCTTTATTAAAACATGTTTTGAAAAATAAAGAAAGGTCTTTTTTTTTAATTTGATTTGTTTAGAATTGTTATCATGAAATATATTTTTATATCAGGCGGTGTGGTTAGTGGTTTAGGAAAAGGAATAACGGCGGCGGCTATTGGTTTGATTCTAAAAAATAGAGGTTATAAAGTTACTAATGTCAAAATTGACATGTATTTAAATGTCGATGCTGGAACTATTCGTCCTCAAGAACATGGAGAAGTGTTTGTGACTCAAGATGGGTTGGAAACCGATCAAGATTTGGGTAATTATGAAAGATTTGTCGGTGTTTCTTTGGATAGAAATAATTACATTACTACTGGACAAGTTTATAAAACAGTAATTGATAGAGAAAGAGCTTTTGGTTACGATGGAGAAGATGTCGAGGCTATCCCCCATGTAACTGATGAAATAAATAATAGACTGGAAAAGGCTGGTAAATCAAATAAGGCTGATATAGTAATAGTAGAATTGGGTGGAACTGTAGGTGAATATCAAAATAGTTTATTTTTTGAAGCCAGTAGAATTTTAAGATTAAAACAGCCAAAAAATGTGATTCAAGTTCATGTAACTTATTTACCTTTCTTGAAAAACATTGGTGAACTTAAAAGTAAACCAGCTCAACAATCGTCTCATATGCTCAATGCAATGGGAATTCAACCAGACTTTATTGTAGCTCGAAGTGAAAAAATAATTGATGAAAAAAGAAAAGAAAAGTTGGGAGTTTTTTGTAATTTAGCTCAGGAAGATATTATTAGTAATCCAGATTTGGAAAGTGTTTATGAGTTGCCCCAGCATTTTGAAAAACAAAATTTTGCCAAAAAGATTTTGAAAAAATTAAATTTAAAACCAAAAAATGAAACTGGTGATTTGAAAAAATGGTATGAATTTGTGGATTATAAGAAAACTGCAAAAAAAACAGTCAAAATTGCCATGGTAGGAAAATATTTTAATACGGGTGATTATAAATTGACTGATTCATATATTTCGGTAATTGAAGCAATTAAACAGGCAGCTTGGACTTTGGGTGTTTCTCCAGAACTTTCATGGATTGATAGTGGTGATGTGGAAAATAATAAGGTTAATTTAAAAGGTTTTAATGGAATTGTAGTACCTCAAGGTTGGGGTAGCCGGGGAACTGAAGGAAAAATCAAAGCGGTTAAATTTGCCCGAGAAAACAAAATCCCCTATTTAGGTTTGTGCTTTGGAATGCAAATGGCTGTAATCGAATTTGCCCGAGATGTAGCTAAATTGGATGGAGCAAATTCTGTTGAAGCTGATCCAAAAACAAAACATCCAGTGGTTCATATCATGCCGGACCAAGTGGAATATTTAAAAAAGAAACAATATGGTGGAACAATTAGACTTGGTTCTTGGCCTTGTAGATTAACGCCGGAAACTAAATTAGATCAGGCTTATAAAAAATATGGACAAGATAATGGGGCAGCTTGGAATATTGAAGATAATTTTAAAAGTGAAAATATAAAAGATAAAACTAATATAATTTTTGAAAGACATCGACATCGTTATGAATTTAATAATGATTACCGAGAACAATTGGAAAAGGCAGGATTGATAATTTCGGGAACTTCACCTGATGGAAAATTAGTGGAGGCAATTGAATTGAAAAATCATCCATTTTTTGTAGCGACTCAATTTCATCCAGAATATATAGCCAGACCCCTTAAACCACATCCGGTGTTTTTGGCATTTATAGAGGCAACTAAAAAATAATAATTATTTTTTAGGTTTCTTCTCGAAACGATCGATCTTCAAAATTTTGACAGAAAAATAAACTACAAAAGCGATAATTAAAAAATCGATTAGACTACTAATAAAACTACCGACTAAAATTTGAGCTGAACCAATCTGAAAATGAAGTTTACTTAAATCACCAATTTTACCTAACAAAAGACCAACAAATGGATTAATAATATCGGTAACTAAAGCAGTAACTAGTTTGGTAATAGAAGTACCCATAACCACACCAATAGCCAAACCGATAACTCCTTGTGATTGAATAAATTCAAGGAAGCCTTTTAATTGTTTTTTCATAACAAAATTATATCAGTAAAGAATTTGTATTATTCTGTAGAGACGTAGGTTGATATTCTGTAGAGACGTTGATTTATTATTCTGTAGAGACGTTGATTTATTATTCTGTAGAGACGTAGCGCGCTACGTCTCTACATTTGGCTATAAAATTTATCTTTTTGCCAATAAGCAGGATTATTAATTATATAATTTTTGATTTTAATAAATTCTTGTTTATCTTTGATAATAATATCGTGATAACGAGGTTGCCAAGCAAAAAATATGGTTTTGGGATTGATTTGATGAGTGACGGCTGATTTAAAGGAACGAATAATTGATGAAATTGAATTTGGTTTTGGGGAAATTTTGGAAAATACTTTATTATTTTCTTCTGTAGAAACGTGTGATTGATTATATGTAGAGACGTAGCGCGCTACGTCTCTACATTTATTAAATTGTATATTTTGTATTTTTATTTCTATTAATAAATGCACATGATTCGGCATGATTATATATTGATGCAATCTAATATTTTTTCTTATTTCAAATGTTTTTAATAATTCAGATTTAACAATATTTCCCATTTTTGATAATTCAATTTGATTATTTATTATTTTCCCAAAAAAATTATTTTTGTTTAAAGTACAAATGGTAATGAAATAAATTCCAGGAGTGGAATAATCCCAGTTTTGAAGACGAGATGATTTTAGTTTATATTTGGAGGCAAATTTGGTTGGAGTATCAACTGTTGTCATAAATAATTATGACAAAAATATATTTAATAAATTAACATGGCGTCGCCAAAACTAAAAAATCGATATTTATTTTTTATGGCCTCATTGTAAGCATTAAAAATTTTTTCTTTGGTGGCAAAAGCAGAAACTAACATTAATAGACTAGATTCTGGAAGATGAAAATTAGTAATTAAAGCATCCACAAATTTAAATTTGTATGGTGAGAAAATAAAAATTTGAGTAGAACTTTTACCAGATTTTAGATTTTTTTTATTGCAGGCACTTTCTAAAGTGCGAACAGAAGTGGTACCAACAGCGACAATTCTTTTACCATTTTTTTTGGCTTGGTTTAATCTTTTGGCAACTGATGGTTTAATTTCATAAAATTCAGAATGAAGAGTTTTTGATTCAAGGTTTTCTGGTCGAAGATTTTGAAAAGTACCTAAGCCAACGTGAAGAGTAATATATTCAATTTGAACACCTTTTTGTTTTAACTTTAAAAGTAACTCTTTAGTAAAATGAAGACCGGCAGTAGGAGCAGCGGCTGAACCAATAGGCTTAGCATAAACAGTTTGATATTCAGATTTAATTTCTTTTTCAGTTTGAGTTGGGTTGATATATGGAGGAATTGGAGTGTGACCAATTTTGTCTAAAACCTGAAAAAATTTATCATTTTTATAATTAAATTTTATTTCTATTTCTCCAGTGACAGAATCACTTTTGATAATTTTTCCGATTAAATTATGATCAAACAAAACTTCTCTACCAACTTTTGGACGAGGTTTGGAAATTGCCTGCCAAGTATCACTTTTGATTTGATGAATAAGTAAAACCTCAATTCCTCCCCCAGTATTTTTTTTGCCAAAAAGTCGAGCGGGAAAAACTTTACTTTGATTTAAAACTAAAACATCGTTTGGGCCAAGTAAATCGATGAGATCAAAAAAATGAAGATGATTTATTTTCCCAGTGGATTTATTTAAGGTTAATAAACGACAATGATCTCTTTTTGAGAAGGGTTTATTGGCAATTAAATTTTGAGGTAGGTTGTAAGAATAATCTTTTATATCCAAGGACATGGGGATATTTTACCAGAAGTTAGTTTAAAACCATGATGGAATAGTTTAGAAAAGAGGCAAAAGAAACCCAAGCTAAATATGGCCATAAAAGTTTTGAGGCAATTTTATTATATTTATTGAATCTGATTATAGTCATTAAAATGGTTAGCCAAAGAATAATAATTTCATAAAAAGCTAGAGTTGGTGAACGAAGACCAAAAAATAAAAATGACCAAAGCATATTTAAAATAAGTTGAGTCCAAAACCAAAAGAGATTATTTTTTTTGTTCCATACTAAATAAAGAGCAATACCCATTAATAAAAATAAAAGAGTCCAAACTGGACCAAAAACCCAAGAAGGTGGATTGAAGGTAGGTTTAACAAGGTCGGTTAGATACCAAGATTTAACTGAAGAAGCGGTAGCGATACTACCAAAAATTCCTGCACCTTCAGTAATTAAAATACAAAAAAGTAATTTACCTAAATTAAATTTTTGAGTATTTTTTTGTTTCATACTTAATACTATCATTTTTCAAAATCATAATTTGCTCATTATTAATTGATTCAGTTTTTTGAAAACCAAATTTTTCATAAGTATGAATGGCGGTAAAATTATCTTTTGAAGTAGATAACCAAAAACCGGTTATTTGACTGTGTTTTTGATTTTGCAATAAATCAGCGAAAGCAGTTTTCATAAAATTCTGAGATAAACCTTTACCTCTGGCTGGTCCATAAATTCTAATAGCAAAGGTAAAATTGGCAGAAATTTCTATTGGTGGATTTTTTTGACCAAACCAAATGATTCCCAATAAATTATAATTTATATCTGAAAGAGTATAAATTATTCGTCCTTGTGTTAACCATTTTTTAAAACTTAATAAATCTTTGAAACGAACTGAATCAGAAGTAAATTTTTTTACCTCCGGATCGGTATTGCTATATTCAATAAGTTGATGAATTTGACAATCTGATATTCCCTGTTTTATAAAAATATCTTTATCAAATTTCATATTTATAAAAAATATTCTTTAACTAGCCCAGTTTCAGTTTCTTGATTAACATAAGCATGAACATCAACATATTGTTCAATACCTGAACCAATTATTTTTCTTTTTAGAAGTTCATCAAGTTGAAAAATACCGGCAGAATTATTCATTAATATATTAAATTGAATGGGTTTGTTTTTACCAACTTCAATTTCTACTTTTTCGATAGCTGCAGCAGAAACAGAATAAATATCTAATTTTTTGGATTCATAGGCAATTCGAGAACGACCTTTACTCATATCAAGGGCATCAGCAACCCGAACAATGCCAGCTTCTAAGGTAAGAGGTTTACCATCACTTCGGTGACTGATAATGGCATGTAGAGTTTCAGAAATAACAATAGTTCTTTCTTCTATAGGTAAAAAATCAATTATTTGATGAAGTAAATTGTTGGCTAAAAATAGACTATAGCTTTCATGATCCTTACGACTTATAGTCATGCCTAAATCATGAAGGACACTGGCTAAAAAGATAATAACTTCAGCATAATCATTGCTAAGTCCATAATCTTTGACAACTGACATGACAATACCTTTTTCGACTAACATTCGACTAATTTTTAGAGAAATATTGGAAACGATTTGAAAATGAGTTCGACCGTGATCGGTCATACCCAAACGATCGACAGCGTTGACGTTGATAATCTTCCAAAGAGCTAAAATTTCTTGATTAGTGTTGATATTATTAAGGGTTTTTTTGAGTAGAGAATTTCCGTTTTCGGGAAGAGTAATTTTTTTTGATTCGTCTGTTTTTGTTTTTTTCATAATTTTTTGATAATTAAGCTAGTGGATTGTTGATTAATTTTTTTGGTAACAACAATAATCTTGGAGTTAACGGATTTGGCTACATTAGTTTTTAATTTTATATTTTGATCGCCTTTGGTGACTGCAATTATATCTGGTTTTATTTGATTGACCAAATGTTGATATTGTTGGTTGGTTTTTAACTCGGGTAATAAGACAATAAAATCAACAGAATTTAGATAAGTTAAAAATTTAGCTCGATTGAGTTGAGAATTAATTGGCCGATTAACTCCTTTAAGACGACGAATAGTTTGGTCAGATTCAAGTAATACAATTAAAATATCACCAACTGATTTGGCTTTTTGTAAAAAAATCAAATGACCTAAATGAACTAAATCAAAACAACCACCAATTAAAACAATTTTTTTATTTTGCTGATGAAGTTTGTCACTAATTTTTTTGATTTGAGAAAATTTGACGATTGGTTTCACTTAGTGAGTATAACAAAACTACATTTTGCCAGTAGCAAAAATAAGGCAAGTGGCAGTGCCTTTGACACCAATACCAACATAATTCCAAGCGTTATTTAATTGATTTTTATTGTGGGGCTCATCACCAGCGTAAATCCACTCAATTAAATGGACTCCATTTTGACGATAACCAAAACTAGCGTTTTCTCCTATCCAAGTAAAGCCGAGTTTATTAAAACCGTCTTCGTTAGTTAAAAAATTATTAAAACCCTGGTGACTATCCAAAGCTTCTTTTTTATAAAAAAATTCGGCTCGACTTTGGGCATATTCAGTCAATTTTGAGTCCATAGTTAATTTTTGTGAACCGTTGGTGACACGATAATTATTGAGAGCTTCAAGAATTTCTGATGGAGTAGCCATAATAGAATCTTCTCCGACTTTGATAGTCCATAAATGTTCATCAATTTGTTGAGCTACACCCCAAGGGGCAGTATCACTAACAATATTTTTTGTAGATTCGACAGGCTCACTATTTTCTAGAGTTTTTTTAATTATTTTAGTTGGTACTTCGGCAATCTCACTATTTGTTGGATTTGAAGTTGGAGTGGATTCGATTGGTTGAATTATGGAATCAAAAATAACTAATGATAAAGATTTTTTCTGAAAAAGTGGAACAATATAAACTTTTGTAAGTACAGCTATGGCAATAATAAAAATAATAATTACCAATATTTTTGGGATTGTTTTCATTTATTTGGTTTAATTATATCTTAGAAAGATGTGACATAATTGGATTGTGATAGAAGGAATGAATGTACAACAAATTAAATCTTTGTTTACAGGTAGAATCGATTATCAAATTAGAACTCCTTGGTTAACTGAAGAATTAAGAGAAAAAGATGAAGAGTTCAATAAACCGGTTAAAAAATTTTTAATTCAAGAATTAAAAGATATTGGAGAAGAAAAAATTTTAGATATAGGCTCTGGTATTTTTGCTGATACTTATTTACCCGATAGTAGAATAAAACAAACTGTTAAAACTGATTTTATTGAAATTAATCAAAGTTGTGGACAAAATATTATTAAAGTAAGTGCTGATAATTTATCGAGTGTTTTTGATGAAGAAAGTTTTGGAGTAGTAATAATGAAACAAGTTTATACTCATTTAGAAAATCCAATTGACGCATTAAAAGAAGTGAATAAGGTTTTAAAAAGGCAAGGATTATTTATTTTAATAGATTGGGAAAGAACTGAAAGTGGCCTATCTAAAAAACAGATATCAGAATATGTACCTGAAATGGTAACTGATTTTAATGCAGAACAAATGATGAAAGATTTTAAAGACTTTGGCTTTGAACCAGTTAAAAAGCAAATACTTTTAAGAAAAGCTGCTTTGGATGTTCCATATGAAGTTTTATTAACAGCAGTAGTTGGACAGAAAAAATAATTTGATATATATATAACTATTTATATACGATAATACCTAATTGATTAATGTCTTGTTTTAAATTTATAATCTTCCTATAAATTAAAAGAAGATGGTATTTTAAAAAAGATGAATTCAGCCGAAAATAATCGAGGAGGAATGAGAATTATTCCCTATGGTGGAAACGGCGGATTAGTGACTGGATCGTGTAATGTATTGCAAATTAGAGATAATCAAATTGTGGTTGATTGTGGCCTTTTTCAAGGAAGAGATGAATATTTAGATAAAAATGGAATACCAAGAAATTTAAATAATTCAAGTGAAATTTTTCGAAATACGTCTGATATCATCATGACTCATGTACACATGGATCATATTGGTAGAGCGCCAGCTGCTTACAGACTTGGTTTTAAACCAACTTTTTGGGTCAGTGAAGGAACTGCTAAGTTTATTGAACCGATGTTGCGTGATTCTATAAAAATTCAAAAACGAGCTAAAAACCCCGACGAAATAATTTATGGTGAAACTGAACTTTCTGAATTTATGAGAAGAGTTAAAATTTTTAAACCATTTACTGAAATACCTATAGGAAATAAAAATAGCCGAATAACTTTTGAAGGGATACCCAATGGCCATATGTATGGAAGTGATTCAATTCTTATTAGAGATGGACATCGAAATGGCGGAAAAAATATCTTATTTACTGGTGATATGGGCAGAGAACACCAATTTGTAAGCGGCGGATGGATAGATTTAATCTCTGAATTTCCAAAAGATCCAATTCATGTAATAGTTGCGGAGTCAACTTCTTTTGATAAAGAACCAACTCCAATTATGGAATCTGTTAATGGTCTTGGCGATGCAATAAATGAAACATTTTCGAAGAACGGATCAGTATTATTGCCAACAATATCCCATAGAGGTCCTGTATTAATTGAAACGGTAAATTATCTTAAACGTAAAAATTGTATACCTGATAATTGTAGAGTTTATATTGATGGTCCTCTGTTATATAAAATATATATGACCTATGTAAGAGGAATTGATCCAAATGAATTGACTAGAAATTTTGGAGACATAGTTGATTATTATCAAACTATAGAAGAGGCAATAGCTAGATTTGATTTAAGTGGGACGACAATTATAAATAGTCACCAAGAATCAATGGTATTATCAGAACGATTGGCTCAATCTGGTGAAAAAGCGATAATTATTGCTGGCGGTGGGATGGGTGTAGGTAGAGCAATCAATTATATAAGAGGTCCTTTTAGTCAAAATCCAAACAACTCAATTGTTTTTACTTGTTATCAAGTCCCTGGAACACTAGGAGCAGAACTATTGGACAAACAAAATGATAATTTGACAATAAAATCTAAAATATATCATTTTAAAGGTTTTACTGGACATGTAAGTGGTGAAGAAGAAACTTTTGCATATTTAGATAGATTTAAACTAGACGAATTGGAAACAATTATAATAGGACACGGTAGAGATACTGCCAGAAGACCAATGGCAAAGGCGTTTGAAGTTAGAAGTAATGAATATGTTGGAGTATTTACACCAAGAATTGGACAAACCATTACTGTTTAAATAAGCAATTATCAAACTTTTTGATTATTTGCTAGCAGCAAATAAATTTGATTGCTGATATAAAATCGTTAAATAAAAATAAGTTGGTGGTTTTTTTGATAAAATAGATCATGGCAAAAATAATCTTGGTAACTGGAGGAGCCGGACATGTCGGTTCACATATTATTGAACAATTAATTTTAAAAAATCCAACTGACAAAATAATTTCTTTGGATAATTATTTTAATGGTAGTAAAGACAACCATATTGATGGAGCAGAATATCGAGAAGGTAATACAAAAGATATTGAAAAATTAATTCCAGAAACACCAGATGTAGTATTTCACTTGGGGGAATATGCCAGAATCTCCCCTTCTTTTGAAGATGTTGAAAAAGTTTATGAAATGAATATTTGGGGAACTTTTGCAGTTGTTGAATTTTGTAGGAAAAGAAAAGTAGGAAAATTGGTTTATGCTGCTTCGAGTACTAAATTTGCGATTGAAGGAGATGGACGACATCAAAATCCTTATTCTTTTAGTAAGGCAACTAATGTCGATTTAATTAATGATTATAGTAAATGGTATCAACTCCCCTACGCTATTTGTTATTTTTATAATGCTTTTGGGCCACGAGAAAAAGCTGATGAAAGATATGGAACAGTAATTGCTAATTTTCAAAAAGCTTATTTGGAAAATAAACCAATGAAAGTAACAGCTCCAGGAAGCCAAAAAAGAAATTTTACATATGTTGGAGATTTGGCTAGAGGAATTATTGAAGTAGCCGAAAAAGGAAACGGAGATGGGTATACTTTAGGAAATGATAAAGCTTATTCGATACTTGAAATTGCTGAGGCTTTTGGAGGACCAATTGAAATGGTTGAAAATTACTCTGGTAGAGCTGGTTCTGGAGAAGCACCTGATAAAGCGAGGAATGAATTGGGTTGGAAAACTACGGTAGATGTAATGGATTATATAAAGGATTTTGTATCTAAAAATCCAAGAAAATAATCCCCAATATAAAACCAGTTAAAATGGTTTTTAACATTGTGTTTTAAAGTTGGATGTCGGTAAATATCCTGAAGATTAGAAGTGCTGGCCAAAAAAATGCTTTACCAACAGCTAGTAAACTAGGACCAAGACCACTGACTTGAGGAAGAAAATAAAAGAGTGAACCGATTACCCCAAGACCATAAATGGCGCAAGAATTACCACCTTTATGGCAACCACATTTGCAATGATTTTTTTCAGTGCAACAACTTTCTAAATTACAACAAGTTTCTGTTGATTTTTTTTCTTCTTTTTTCATTATTGTTTTTAATTTTTAAAAAATAATTATCTAATAAATAGAGTATACCAATAAAAATAATTGATAATGAAATTATGATTGCATTAAAGCTAAAAAATATAAATGATAATATGCCCAATATAATAAATAAATATCCACCTATGGTTTGATGTTTCCAAGAAATTATTATTAATAATAAAACAACAAAACTAGGAATTAAATGAATTATAAATCCTAATAAATCAGTAATTGAATCAAAAGCAAATAGACTGATAAAAAGTAAAAATATAATTGAAAAAATACGAATAAACCAGGAATGATTTCTCATACTTATTTTTGCCAAAGACCATGAAGATTACAATAGCAACGAACTTGGTTTATAGAACCAACTATTTCAAAAGTGGCTGTAGCCTCTTCTCCTGGTTTTAAAAATTTTTTATAAACTTGATTATTGGTAATTATTTCAATCCATTCAATATAATGAGCCTCTTCCATAGGATGAGGAATAGAACCAACTTTGACATTAACTGTATTACCAGATTGATTTACTACTGGAAGATGTTTTTCGAAACCAGCATCTTCTATTTTTGGCGATATTAATTCCATTGGTTGACCACAACAAACTAATTGGCCTCCACCAGTGTGTAAAACTTCAACAATATTGCCACAAATTGGACATTTATAGATTTGATGTGTTTGGGTCATAGATAATTATGACTGATTTAATTAAATAAGTCCAATTTTTTTTAATTCCAGCCACTAACAAAAAAGGCAGTTTTATTTTGATAATTTTTTAAAGCTTTTACAATAAAAGGTAATAAATTTTTTGGTAAATTGTCTAAAGGATACCAGTTTAAATCATCACATTTATTTGATTCTTTGATAGTCGGTGTTCCCTGCCATTTTTTGACGACAAAGAAAAAATCAATATATTCAACATCTGATTTTCGATGAATAACAGTGGCAGGAATTAAATCTTTTATTTTAATTTTTAAACCAGCTTCTTCCCAGGCTTCCCTAACCATAGCTTGAAAAACAGTTTCATTACCATCAATATGGCCAGAAATAAGGCTATATTTTCCGTCCATCCAACCAGTATTAAAACGTCTAGACAATAAAACTTTGTTGTCTTTTATTGGCAATAAATAAACTGCTGATCTAAGTTTAAACTTTTCTGTAGCTATATAATATATAAAAAAATAAAAGATTGACCTAATTTAACACAAAAACCCCTCTAAAAACTAGAGGAGTTTTAAATTACAAAATGAATAAATTATCTGGAGACAGCAATAGTAGTACCTTCGCTGAGACAAGCATTGACAGTAAATAAATTATTGGCATCTTTGGTAATTGAATAACCAGTGGTATCAGCTGATCCGCCTTGAGGATCTATAGGATTGGTTTTGATATATTTATTGGAACCCAAAACAGTGGCAACATCAACACAAGTAGCAACAGCTCCAGTACATAGAGTACCACCACCAGTTGTGCAACTTCCGATTTGATAAACAGAAGTACCAATTCCAGCTGGCATGGAACCGCCAGTATCAACTATATATTGATGGACAGAAGCAAGAATAGTATCGGCGTCGGTGGTTCTGCGAGCATTTCGAGCATCTTTAAAACGCTTAGCAGGATCTAGGGCCACAAAAACAACAGTAGTTAGGGCGGCAATAATACCAATAACTACTAATAGCTCAATAAGAGTAAAACCAGATTTCTTTTTCATTTAAGTTAATTTAACAATTAATTAAGTCCTAATATAAATATAACATCATATTGAATTGAATTGTCAACATTTATATTCTCGTCATTGATTTTAATTAATTCTTTAAATTTGTTTTGATAATTTTCTTTTAAAGAATTTTCTTTAAAAATTAATTTATTAAAAAAATAGTTATCATTATCAGCATTGCCGGTTTCAACTTGATTAATACCACTATTTTTAAAAATTAAGGCAGTTTTTGAAGCTAATCCAGCTTTTGAAGTACCATTTTGAACAATAAGATTTAAGTCAGTCCAATTTTTAAGGGTAGTAGTTGGAGTAACGGTTGGAGTTTGAATAATAGTTGAAGTTGAATTGGTAGGTTTTGGGTTTTTTTTAGGAATGGCTTTGATTATGGAATATATAGTAAAAACAACCAAAAAAATAGAAATTATTATGGCAATTATTTTAAAAATATTTTTCTTTTTTTTGATAGTTGGAGTGATAGATAAATTTAACACTTCTTCATCTTTGCCTTTTATATCAGTTTTTTTGGCAATACCTAAAATTGGATTAGGATCTCGAAATGAGGCAATTGATTCAGTTTCAATAGCTTCAATTCTTATATTTAAACTATTGGATATTTCATTTATTAAATTTTGAAACTCTTTGACTGGAGCAAAAATAGTAATTTCTTGTTTACCGTCTAAAGTATTTTCAACTTTATAATCCCAAATAAATTCTGAAAAGTCTTCTGGAATTTCTGGTTTGATTAAATCCAATAATTTGGTTTTAAAATTATCATCTAATGATAACGGTGGATCAAGGACTTTTTCATAAAAATAACTAATGGAATCAGAAAGAAGTAAAAATACAGTTTGATCACTAAGAAATTTAAGCTCTGTTTTTAATTGTTCAACATCAGAAGATTGTAGTTCTTTTTCCAGGGTAGCAATTGAATTGACGACATTATAGACTTTAAAACCAAGTCGGTGCCAATAAATAACTTTTATATTGCCTTTCATTATACTTAATAATAACAGATTACTGGTCTACCCAACTAGAAATGGCGATTGTTGAACCACGATTAAGAATAATATTAACTCCTAATGACGACATATCGCTGGTAGTTAAATCAAAATCCCAACTGTCGCCTATTTTAGAATTGAGAGTAACACCACATGAGCCATAATTTGTAATTATATTTGAAGGTAAAGTATTGTTTTCATTTATGGTTATTAAAGCTTCTTCCCCGCAAGCATCTAAAATAAATTGATTATCTTTGACTTTAGTTTCATTTAGAGTTGATTGTCCCTCAGAAATTGAAGTTAGTGTCATAACACTACCAATTAAAACCATTAAAGCACCAAGAATAATAACCGTGATAATAGCGGCCATTCCTTTGTTGTTCATCTGGATCTAACCTCGACTGAATCATTAATTGAACCATTGGCATCAAATTCTGATCGACCGGAATTATTGATATAGTTCCCAGAAAGAGTGTAATTAATATTTTGAGTTTTACTATCGCCAGAAGAAAGATTGACTACAGAAAAAGTAGAAATATTGATATCACTACTATTTAAAATACAAGGATTGGAAGTGGGACAATTACCACTACTTCCAAAACCCATACGAATATTGCCATTGTTTAGGTCAAAAACTGTGGGACTTCTGGCACTATCAGACAAAGTAAGAGTAATACTAGAGGTAGTAGTTGCAGAAATCGATTTGGCATTTCTAATTTCATAATTTATTTTTTGAGAAATTAAACGTAAATTACTACCAATTTCTTGTTGAGAAATTGATTTAGTTTTTAGAGCTAACATATTGATAGACATGGTCATAAAAGCAGTAGCAATAAGACTGAGAATGGCAACGTAAATAATTATTTCGACTAGAGTTAATCCACTTTGTTTTTTCATATTATTTTTGCCACCAAGCAAAACCAAATGGTTTAATAATTGATTGACCTAAATTTGTTTCTACTTGAGTACTTCCATCTGAGGCTGTCCAAGTAAAGGCTGGGGTTGAAGTCATGGTTAATTTTTTGGCAAAAAGATCATAATTATTATCAGAAATATTTAACATTAATTGATCTTTACTTTTGGGATTGATGGCAATTTCATACCATTTTTGAGGACTGGCAAATACCGGTGTAACTCCAATATCAAGTGCAGTACAAGTATTGCTGTTGCAATGGTACATACCAATATTGGTGGCACCAGAATCATTGTAGATAATTATGTTTCGCTTGGTGGCTCCTGAAGTTAACCAACCAGTAGTCACTAATTTTGTCCCCGCTAATGGAGTCTGAGCAGAAGTGTCACGATTGGCAGTGTTGGTCCAACCGACACCAGACCAATAACCAGTTTGTAAATCAGAACCGGCATTACCAATAGAAGCAAAAACCATTTCGTCAGTATTAGGATTGGCGGACAAATCAAGGTTGGTGGCATCGTCAATCCAAGTTGGTGGAGTAGTAATGGAACCCCATGTACATGATGAAGAATTACCAGTACATAGGCGATATCTAACTCCATTAGTACCATTAGTACCAGTACTAATACCCCAAATTGTCATAAGATCACCAGAAAGGGATTCATAGGCCAAATCAAAGGAATCAACATCGGGGAAAGTAGTACCGGTGTTTATAGCTTCAAGTGAAGTTTCCATGGCAGTTGATGGTTCATTGATAAAAGTAGTTCCGTTCCAAATAGCCCCAGATAAATCTTTATTCCAATCGGCCCAAATAGCACCAATTAAATTACTACTAGAAGTGGGATTAGAAGTCATTTTTACCCAAGAAATTAAATTTGAGGTACGAACCGGATCAAAATTGGTGGCACTACTCCAATTGGCACTACCACAACCAATAGAACCAGGCTTAGTTCTAAAAGCTAGCTCATTAGTAGAAGCAGTATTTGTGGAATATAAAACAACTGCATTTCCAGATGTATTTTCATAAGCAATATCAAAACGACGAGTAGTGGCAGTACCACCAATAGTTGTCGACCAATCTTGAGTCCAAGTAGTGCCATCAAAACAATAAATATAAAGAGATCCAGTATTTGTACTAATGCCGACAATCGCTTCATTTTGGGTTGGAGAAGTACGAATAATAAAATTTCTAGGACTACCACTTAATGCAGGTAAGGTTGATTTAGTACTAAAAGAATTACTGGAAGTGGTATAAGAACGCCAATATGGAGTGGTAGTGGCACCACTACCATAAACTAACAAACCATCACCAACTCCACTACTAATTGGTTTTTTCCAATTAGTTAAAATGGTATCTAGAGAAAAATTTTTAGTATCACCGGTACTATACATCCAGGTCACTAAAGACTTAACTAAAAAAGTATCTGGGTCGCTAGTACCACCAGAAGCAACTAAAGTACCACCAGCATCTCGAGAGGCAGTAGAAAATGTTAATTGACG
>Ga0074198_1000881_pt1 | contig 24909 bp, 18 predicted proteins | sample EPASupsiteSAE323_FD_64527 | JGI IMG/M metagenome (GOLD analysis project Ga0074198, IMG submission 64527) | Bioremediated contaminated groundwater from EPA Superfund site, New Mexico - Sample SAE3-23 | ecosystem: Environmental > Aquatic > Deep subsurface > Groundwater > Contaminated ...
AAAGTTTGACGTCTCCATTTTGGTCAACAATAAAATTATTAATCCCGGCAGCACATACAATATCTTTATTGTTTAAAAAAGGATCTTTATAGTAACTAATTATTTTATTAAGTTCATCATCTGTGGTGATCAAATTTGGTTTTTCTGATGGATCCATTTTTATTATATTTTTTATTTCTAATTCTACTTTTTTAAATTTTGGCCAAAGTTTATTTTTAGGTAAATCAACGTTTTTTTCATTACTGGCTAATGTAGGGAGAAGACATTGAAAATTAATACCATTAGATTTTTGTTTTTGAGAAAGTTTGATAAGATCTGTTAATTCTGAGATGTTTTGTTTTATTATTAAGGAATTGAGATAAATTTTTGGACCATTTTGGAGTAGTTTGATGGCTTTGATTACTTTTTGGTAGGCACCAGGAGTTCTGCGGACATAATCATGAGTAGATGATTTTGCTCCATCTAGGGAAATAGAAATTGAGTTTAGGTTACTATCTATAATTTTTTTAGCTAGTTTTTTATCAATGAGAAAAGCATTTGAATTTACATGACAAATGATTCCCATACTTTGGGCATATTTAATTATATCTGGAAGATTTTTATTGATAAAAGGTTCTCCTCCTGTAAAGAATAAGTAAAAATTACCTAACCAATCATGAAGTCTGTCTATAATTATCTTAGCTTCATCAAATGTCATCTGTTTTTCTGGTTTAGTTTTCCATAAATCACATTGACGACAATGAAGAATGCAATTTTGAGTGACGGTAATCATTATTGATGTTGGTTTGTTTAGAGGTTTGTTTAAATATTTTGATATATATATCAAAAATTTTTGATAATAAACGTTAAAAATTATTTTAATCGTAAAATATTTTTTAATAATTTTTTTAATTATGGTTTTCATTTTCTATTTTGTAAATAACATTAAGAAGTGGGATCAAGGTTTTTTTCCAATCTAATTTTTTAGCTATTTTGATAGCTGCTTGATGTTTTTTAACCCAGAGGTTTTTTTGAGAATATTTTTTAAACTGTTTTTCAAAATTATCTTCATTATAGTAGATTGTGGCTGGTGCGAGTAGAGGATCTTTCCTCCATTCAGGACAAAATACTGGAAGTCCATAACTAAAATAAGTGAGATGTTTGGCTGAAAAACTATTTTTTCTAAATTGATCTTTGGAAATAGTAATTAGACCAAACTGGTACTGACTTAATTTTGATAAGTTTTTTAAAAATCCAAGCATTTTTATATTGTATAAAATGTTAGGTTTTTCGTAACTATAAATATCAATTGGAGTTTTGGTTTGAATTCGTTTGAGCAACTTTTGATTAACCCAAGGTGAGTTGAGATTTCCAATATGAATAATTTTTGGATAAGAGGAATATTGTGATGTTTTAATTTGAGAATTACAACCCCAATTAAGAATGAAATTATTTTTTGGTTTGAGATTTATTTTTTTGGCATAATTTAAGATTGAATACCAATGAAAACAAATTGGAATGTTTTTTTTAAAAATTTTATTTTCAAGTTTAAATATTTGGTGATTTTTGGTCTCTTCAGAATAAATGGTTGGCAGATCGAAGATAATTTTGAAATTGCTTGACTCTAATCCAACAGTTATGTCTTCTGGATATTGAATAATGGCTAATTTAGTTTGTTTTTTCTGTAAATATCTTTTAATTATTTTTCCTCTAACCATTAGTTCTAGATAAAAAATGTATGATGATGGTGTGATTTTTTTATGAGATTGATAATACAAATGTCTTAAAAGGCGATATAAAGGGTAAATTATTGGTTGGTATAAACAATTAAATTTATTTTTAATTTCTTTTTCAAAAATTTTTTGAGAATTAACAAGTTCAACTTGATAACCATTTGTTTTTAGAAAATTAGTTATTTTTAAACATCTTTCTCCGTTGGCTGACTTATCTATATTATTTACTATGGTTATAGTATTGTAATTTGGTGTGTAGTTTCTTAGTTTTGCAACCAAAAAACCAAAATTAAACGATTGATGGAGTATTACATTTAATGTATCTTTTGGTTTTTTTAAAATATTTTTAAGATTACTAATAATGTTAGGTTTAAAATTATCAAAATTATTCCATTTTTTATTTAAGACATATTTAATTTTTCCGCGGAAATAATACTTTTTGATTAGTACTTTTAAATTAGAAATTTCTTGGTGTTTAACTGTTAGATCTTTTATAAATTTACCTTTTAAATGGTGTTTTTTAATTTGTAAACCAAAGTCGACATCTTCAAAAATAGGTAAATCTGGATCAAAACAAATATTGTTTTTTTTAATTACTTTGAGATTTATAATTAAATTTTTTGTATCAAGAGAATATGGCTTATTGATCCATTCTTGATATGTTTTTTGCTGAAGAGTAATTAATTTATTATTTGTTGATTTGGTTTGGGTGTTACCTTGAAAAAAAGTCATGTTGGTTTGTCTAAGGAGATCAAAAACAACTTGAGACCAATTGGAAGAAAGCTGACAATCGTCATCAATAAAAGATAGATACTTTGTTTGACAGGTTTTGAGGGCTAGATTACGTGCTTTTGAAATACCTTTTTGTGGCTCGCAAAAATATTTTAAATTTTTAATTTGTTTATATTTTTTATATACATGTTTTGCAGATTTTTGATAATCATTATCAATAATATAAATTTGTTTAGGGAGATGCTTTTGTTTAAGAATACTTTCTATACATTTAATTAAATGTATAGAACGACGATAAGTAACAATAGCTATCGTGAGTGTATTTAATTTAGACATTGATTTTTTTATTAGCAATTGAATAATATGCTAAAACTAGCATTAAAAGATCAAAAGTTGGATCGAGATTAAAGAGGGGATGAATTTGAGAATTAATGATGAATGTTAGGATACCTATCCAAATACTGTAATTTAAAACATTCTTTTTATTTTTAAAGAAATTTTTTAAAAAAATAGAAAAAATAAAAATAGTAAAAATAATTCCACCAGGGATACCTAATTCAGTAAAAAATATTAAAAATGTATTGTGTACAGGGACGATAAATCCGTAAAGACTAGGAGGAATATCTAATTTTATTAATTCATTAGTAAAATTATTTAATCCGACTCCGAGTGGGTTTTGAAAAATCATTTCAAGACTTTTTTTGATCAACTCAAACCTGATGGAACCATTTCCATTTTCGGCAAATAATAAAGTAAACGACTTGATCCTTGGGATAATAAATATTATTGTGCCTATTAATGTAAGAGAAAATATAAAAAAGGAGATATTTTTTATTCTTTTAATTTTAGATAAAGGTATTATTATTTTTTGCAAAATTAATTTTCTTAATAAAAAAAGGCTAATAAGTAATGTTAGAAAGGCACTTCGACTAAGGGTTCCAAAAATTATTAGACATCCAAGTACTATCGATATAGCAATAAATAAACTTTTCCAAGAAAAGGATATTTCTTTTAATTTTGTTAAAACAACACCAATATATATAGGTAAAAGTATAGATAAAAAACTGGCAAAATAGACTGGATGAGAAATAAATCCAGAAACTCGATATTGTTTATCTCCGTCGGTAGTTGAATAACCAAAATCTTGACTAAAAGAAGGGGTGAGCTCGATGTATTTACCTAAGGGTTTTTGTTTGATTAATTGAATACCACCAATAATAATCGAAAAAAAATAAAGGCTGGTGATAAAAATAAAAAAAATGTTTTTGTTTTTAGAAAAAAATATTTTAGAAGTAATGAAGATAAGAACAGCCATCCAAATTCTAATTAATCCAAAAATTGGTCCTAGAGTATTTATTTTAAATAAAGTATTAATACAAGCGATAAGTAAGAAAATTAAGATAAGAAAATTTTCTAGGGTTAATATTTTTTTTTGATTAATTAAGGTCTCTTTTTTAAATATTAAAAAAAGAAAAATAGTTGTGGCTAAAATTAATTTAATAGAAATTCCAAAATAGAGAATATATCCAGAGTTTGTGACATTTTCGAACAAACGTGGTGTTATTTGATAAATCCATTCTCTGATACTGTTTTCAAATGGAAGAGAAAATATAAAAGTTAGAAAAATAGTTTCAAAAAATGATTTTTTGAAATAAAAAAATAAGATAAAACCAAAAAATAAAAAAAGTAAAATATAAAATTTATTATTGGGAATTAGTAATGTAGCAAAGAAACTACTTAAAAATAAGAAAAACAGTTGTTGATCTATTTTGATCTGTTTAAAGTTAATTAATTTCTTCAAAGTTTTGGATTTCTAGATTGTAAAGATTTAGTTGATCAGTATATAAATATAACGAAGAGCTATGTGCATAATTGTCTATTTTTAAATCTTGATGACCAACAAAGAACCATTTACCGTCCATTTGATAGGTTTTTAGTTTAAGGCTGATAATAGCATCTTTGTTTTTTTCTGGTGCTATTGTTAGGTATTTACCTGTAGTATCAGCTTTAATTTCTTGTAGAGATGATTTTTCTAAAATTACATTAGTAATTTCTCCAACAATTTCTTTGGTGGATCGATTGTAAACTTTTAGCCCTGGAATAATTTTTTTGTAGACCCAAGGATCTAAATTTCTAGCTCTGGCGGTAACGTTAAAATATTTTGTTGGATAACCATTTTGTGGTACATTATTATCGATAACTTGGCCGCGAAGTTCGATATTATCTAGATTGAAGTCAATAGTTGATCCCAAATTAACTGCTTTATCTTTGAAATAATAAACACCTGTTCGTCTATCAAGAGTGGTTTGTATTTTTAAAGTTAGATACAATTCTGCTTCTTCGTCTCCGCGTTCATAATTTTCTAGATCGATTAATGTGGCGATGGTTTTTCCGGTCTTATCTTTTTCAGTTTGACCAATTTTAATTTTGTCACTTATCCAAAATGGGGCACGATAACCGTAAGGATCATAATTATTGAGCCAATTTTGTTTTATAATTTCAACTTTAATGGTGATAAATTCTTTTTTACGACCAAAAAATTTAACAATAAAAACAGTTAAAAAAATGATTGTGATAATGATAAATATTTCTATTGGTGATAAGGCTTGAAGTCGTTTTTTAATTAGCTTTATATTCATTGGCTTATTATATAATGTTTTATGGATTTAGTCAGAAAAGCATTTGATTTTGGTGATGGTGTCTTTAAATATAACTTTTTTTCAAAATTTAAAACTCTTTACCCTAAATTTTTAATTATAAATCTAACATATAAATGTAATTCCAGATGCATTATGTGTAATATCTGGAAAATGAAGCCTCAAAAAGAACTGTCTTTTGAAGATTGGAAATCAATTTTGAAAGATTCATTATTTAAAAAAACAGAAATAGTAACTATATCTGGTGGAGAAGCTTTTTTATATCAAGATTATTTAAAAACAATTAAATTTATAATTTATAGATTACCAAAATTAAAAAAAGTAGTTTTAAACAGTAATGGTTTTGGTGAAAATGTAGCTGAAAATATTTTAAAAGTGGCTGATTATTGTGAACTTAAAAATATTAAATTGGCGGTAACAATATCTATTGATGAAATAGGAGAAAGACACAACAAAATTAGAAGAATAAAAAATGGTTTTGATAAAACAATAATGACTTTGAATAAACTAGTGATAGCTATTGATAGTGGAATCAAAATTGATTTGAGTGTGGCAAGTGTGTTGATGAATAAAAATATTGATAGATATAAAGAAATTAGGGAATTTTTTATTGGCAAGAAAGTTAATCATGGGTTTCAATTAATTGGTTTTCATGACACCTATGTTAATAATTTAGAAGAAAAAAATAATTTGGGATTTGCTGGTGAAAATAAGAAAAAGATTCTAAAATTTCTTGAGGAAATGAAGAACAAAAGTGGTTTTGAGTCTTTTTATTGGGATGATATGTATAAAATGTATAAAAATGACGAGAGAAGAAAAACTCCTTGTGTTTTTTTAAAAAATGGATTGGTAGTGGATGCAATAGGGGACGTATATTATTGTTTGTCAGCAAAACCGATAGGAAATTTTATAAAAGAAAAAAAGAGTATTTTGGAGATATATTTTGACCCAAAAAATATAGAACTTAGAAAGAATTTTTGGAAATCAAATTGTAAATACTGTAATAGTGCTTGTGATGTTAAAAAATCTATAGCTTATGATTTTAAAAAATATTTTGTCTTTAAAATAAAGAGATTAATTGAGACATTTTTTTACAAATAACGATATATTTCTATTTTGGGAAGAGACTATATTATTTTGATAAAATTTGATTATTTTATAATTTGGTTTTAGCAGTTGTTCATTAATAATATTTACAGCCTCTTGTTGATTTTTAAAAATAAATTTATTTGGTTGATATTTGAAGAATTTTTTTAATTCGGGAATATTATTTACTACAGGATAACAACCGCAAGAAATGGCTTCTAAAACGGTTAAAGGAAAACCTTCATAGTTTGAAGTTAATAAAAATATTTTTGACTTAAGATAAAATTTTTGAGGAAAACTAGTGGCGGGTAGTATTTGGATATTATTTTTAAGTTTAAGTTTAATAACGAGTTTTTTGATATTTTTTGTTTCAGTTCCATTGCCAATAATAACTGCTTTTATTTTTGGGTTAGTTAAAGATAATTTTTTAATAATGTAAATAAACTTTTTTAAGTTTTTTTGAGCTTCGATACGGCCAATGAACAAAATATCAATTTCTTTTTTTAATCTTTTGATTTTTGGAGGAAAATTAAGAGGAAGCCAATTAGGGGAAACCGAAATATTATCTGAATGACCAATAATTTGATGGAGATCTTTTTTTTGAACTGGAGTTTGAACTAATATTTGATTAGCTTTGGGATAAAGATATTTAATTAATTTTAATCTTATTTTGGGAAAGCTTTCTATATAAACATATTTTGAAGTCAAGATGTCTTCACCGATTGTTATATTAATTTTTTTCAAAAATAGTATTTTTTTGGCAATAAGACTAGGAATTGAACCAAGATCCATGAAGGAAAGTATTTTATTGGGGTTGAATTTAAAAACTTGAAATGTTAACCAAAAAATAAACCAAAACATATCAAATCGATTTGTATGAAATTTTGGAGAAATTAATTTAATATTTTTAGGTATTTTTTTCAGAAAAAAGCCTCTTTTATATCTTAAGCAAATTATTATTTTGATTTTTGGATGATCTTTGGTGATTTTTTTAATGAGATCTAATATTTTTATTTGGATACCACCTAGAGCCATATCATCAAAAACAATCATTAGACTATTTTTTTTATTAGTTTTCATAGAAATTTTTGAAACTCTTTTATAGTTTTACAAAAAAATAGTTGTTGATTTTTAAATGCTAATTTTTTATAGAAATTTGATATTTTTGACGAAGTCTTAATATTTTTTAATAAAAATAAAATATTTTTAGAAGCATTTTTTGACGAATTGAATAATAGTAATTTTGATTGATATTTGAAATATGTTTTGATTTCAGAAAGATTATTACAAACAGGAATCGTACCAGTGGCTGAAGCTTCCAATATGGTTAATGGAAAACCCTCATGAATTGAAGTTAGTAAAAATATTTTACTTTTTTTAAAGTATTTAATATTATCGGTCGTTGCCGGTTTGACAATTATGTTCTTTTGAAGGTTATTTTTTTTAATAAATTTTATTATTTGCTTTTTTAATAAACCATCTCCAACCATGACTGTTCTTAAATTAGGTAACTCTTTAGTTATATGTTTGACAATTTCAACAAATTTTAAAGGGTTTTTTTGAGATTCAAACCTACCAAGAAATAAAATATCTATATCTCTTTTTAATTCTTTTTTTAACTTATTTTGGGTAAATTTTAATGGTAACCAATTTTCTCTAATTATAATTTTGTCTTTTGTTGATGGAATTATAGATATCATTTTATCTTTACCAGCAGGTGAAAGGGTGATAATTTTTTGGGCTAAGGGATAAGTTACTTTAATTAATATCTTTCTGATAAAGGAGAGTTTATCCATTTTAATTTGTTGATCTATACTTGAATCTTCACTAATGATAATTTTTGATTTTGATTGAGAAAAAAGTTTACCGATAATACTACAAATTGAAGAATAATTTCCAAAACTAATGATTAAGTTTGGATTAATTTTTTTGAAAATAATTGAAAGCCAAAAAGGAAACAGAATCGTTTTAATTTTGAAAATTGATGTTATTTTGGGAGATATAATGTGAATATTTTGAGGAATAGAGTTAAGTAAAGGACCTTGTTTATTTTTTAACAAAAGAAAAACATCTATTGATGGATTTTGTGAATAATAGGAACAAAAATCAACAATTTTAGTTTCAATGCCACCAATATTGAGGCTATTAAAGACAAAAATAATTTTTTTTTGAAGTAATTTCACAGCTTTGATTTGATTTTAACATTAGAACTGTATCTGAGAGGTTGTGTTAGTGTAAAATTGGATATGAAATTTGTGTCGGTTGTAGGTATGGGTAAACTTGGTTTACCTTTAGCGTTAACGTTTGCATTGAATGGTTTTTCAGTGATTGGTTACGACGTAGATTTTGACAAGATTAAAAAACTTAAAAATGGGACATTCTCAACCCAAGAACCACAAATTCAAGATTTGTTAGATAAGTTAAATTCAACAATAGAATTTCATTCTGATGGAAGAAATGTTGTTGAAAAAAGTGATATTACATTTATTGTGGTTCCGACACCAAGTAAAAAAGATGGTTCTTTTTCATGGGAATATATTAAAAAAGTAATTAAGACAATTTGTTTTTATGTAAAACCAAAAAAACAAAGACATACTTTTGTCATAACTAGCACAGTATCTCCGGGGACCATGGATTTAATTAAAATATTAATCGAAAAAGAGACTAATAAAAAAGTAGGAAAAGAAATTGGGCTTTGTTATAGTCCAGAGTTGATAGCATTAGGGTCAGTAGTTCAAAATTTAACTAATCCAGATTTTTTGTTTATTGGTGAGTCAGATAAAAAAAGTGGGGATTTGGTAGAGTCAGTTAGAAAAAAAATATGTTTAAACAAACCCAAGATAATACGAACAAATTGGGTTAATGCAGAATTAATTAAATTGAGTTTAAATGCATATATTACGACTAAGATTAGTTTTGCAAATATGATTGCTAGAATTTCTGAAAATATAAAAGATGCGGACAGTGAAATTATCTTAAATGCAATTGGTCAAGATAGTCGAATCGGAACAAAATACTTAAAGGGGGGATTGGGATTTGGGGGGCCTTGTTTTCCAAGGGATAATAGATCACTTTATTCGACTATTAAAAGTATAGGTTTAAAAATAGATTTACCTTTAAGAATTGATGATTTTAATAGGAAACAGATTGACTATATTTATAAAATAGCGATGAGGTTATACCAAAAAGGACAGACAGTGGGAATTTTGGGTTTAAGCTATAAACCTAACACAGATGTAATAGAAGAATCGCAAGGAGTATTATTGGCTCAAAAACTTGTGGAGAATAATATTCCATTAGTGGCTTTTGATCCACAAGTTAAAGAAATTAAAATTGAAAAAATTAGGTTGCTGGATTCCATAAAAGAGTGTATTGAAAATTCTAATGTTTTGATTATTACCACTCAATGGAGTCAATTTATGGAAATAGATTGGAATAAATATAATAATAAAGTGATTATAGATTGTTGGGGAATAGTAAGGTCTTTTTATTACAAAAATAGTAAAAATAAATTTATAAGATTGGGTAAATATGTTTAACAATGATTATTTTTACTGTCCCAAAACATTTTGAAGGAGAATTTGGCATTATTCAAAACAATGCTATTGATAGTTGGTTAGCCATAAATCCAAAACCAAAAATAGTTTTATTGGGTGATGAAAAAGGAATATCAGAAGTGGCTAGACAAAAAGGTCTTATCCACATTAAAAAAATAAAAAAAAATGTATATGGCACACCTCTTTTGAATGACATTTTTGCTAAAGCTCAAAAAGGATACAAAAAAGAAATATTCATGTATATAAATACGGATATAGTTTTATTAGATTTTTCTATGGATTTGGTAAAAATTCTTTCAAAAAAATTTGATAAGTTTTTGGCAATAGGAAGAAGGTACGAAATGGAAATTAAAGATAGAATGGATCATTCTGAAATTAAAAAAAAGGCTAGTATTTCTGATTTGCAACAAAAAAGTAGTTCATGGATGGATTATTTCATTTTTACTTCGGAAGTTTTTAAGAAAATTCCACCTTTTGCTTTAGGAAGAACTTTTTGGGATAAATGGTTAGTATGGAATACACTTCAAATAAAAATACCGGTTGTAGATATTACTAATCAATTATTTGCAATTCATCAATCTCATAGTTATTCAATGAATAAAAAGACAAATTTGAAAAATGTTTGGGCTGGAGAACAGGCATTGGAAAATCTTAAATTAGCGGGTGGTTGGAGTCATGGGGCAACTGTTGATGATGCTAATTTTAAAATGATTAATAAAAAGATTTACTTTCAAAAAAGAAATATAAAATCAAAAAAAATTGTTTTGGATATAATTCCATTTTTATGGCCATTTTTTTTAAGATTGCGATTGTTGAGAGAAAAATATAGCTGGAGAGTAAATAAAAAATAATAATTGTGTATAATTCTTTTGATGTTGAAAAGTCAAAAAGTTGTTCTTGTGTCAGACACTGTTTCAGGAGGTGGGGCGGAAAAGGTTTTAATGACATTTTTATCGATGTTTCCTAAATCTGACTTGTATACTTTGTATATATTTCCTGAGGCTAGAAAAAGAATTAATAAACAATTTCCAAAAGTAAAAATAAATACTTCGCTATTTCAATTTTTGATAAATAAAAATAAAGTAAGTAAATATATTTCGATTATTAAGTTATTTTCATGGATTTATTGGGAATGCTTAGATTTGAAAAAATATGATTTAATCATTTCTTCATCTCATTCCTATATGGCTAAAAACGTTAAGAGGGGAGTTGGGTCAAAACATTTATCTTATATACATACACCTCCAAGATTTTTATATGATGAATATTGTGAAATAAATTTGGCTAAAAAAATACCATTGGGCTGGTTAAGATTGATAGATAAAAATGGCTCTAAAAGACCAGATGTAATTGTAGTAAATTCCGAGAATGTTAAGAAAAGAGTAAAAAAATATTACAACAGGGATGCAAAAGTAGTTTATCCACCAGTAGAGACAGATTTTGAAAACAAAAGAGATATTAAAAAAAATTATTATATTTGTTTATCGAGATTGGTTAAACAAAAAGGAATTGATTTAGCTGTTGATTTTTGTACGAAATATAATTTACCTTTGTATGTAGTAGGAGATGGAGATGAATATTATTTTTTAAAAAAAAGAGCTGGCGAAAGTGTCAAATTTATCAGAAAGTGTAATGATAGAAAAAAAATGCAATTACTTGCTCAAGCAAAGGCTTTAATATATCCTTCAATTGAAGAGGATTTTGGAATAGTTCCAGTAGAAGCGATGTCTGTTGGGACTCCAGTTATCGGATTTGCTTCTGGAGGAGTAAAAGAAACAATAGAAAATGGTGTAACTGGTGTTTTGTTTTATAAACATTCAATGAAATCTTTAAAAGAAGCCATAAAAAAATTTGACAGTTTGATTTGGGATAAAGATATTTGTTGTCAAAAAGCTAAAAAATTTAGTGAAGATGTTTTTGTAGATAAAATTAAAGAAATTATTGACAAAGAATTGTAGAAATAAATTATAGAATTGATTAACTTTGTTTATTGATATAATCAGATGCTGATGATTAATAAAAAAAAGATTATTGTTTTTGGGGCAGGTGGATTTATAGGTAGTCATTTGGTTAGTTATCTTAAAAAAAATAAAGATAATGTCTATGTGGTAGGAGTTGATGTTAAACAACCAGAGTATGGCAAAACAAAGGCAGATAAATTTATAATAGCTGACTTAAGAGATCAAAATTTGGTGATGAAAATTTGTAAGAATGGATTTGATGAAGCTTATCAATTAGCAGCTAATATGGGTGGAGCAGGGTATTTGTTTACTGGCGAAAATGATGCTGATGTAATGTATGATTCTGGTTTGATTAACTTGAATATTTCAGATCAATGTAAAAAAGGAAAAATAAAAAAAATATTTTTTTCATCGTCAGCTTGTATTTATCCTGTATTTAATCAAATGAATGAGAAATCTCCAAAATGTAATGAAGATTCTGCTTATCCAGCAATGCCTGATAGTGAATATGGTTGGGAAAAAATTTTTAGTGAGAGATTGTATTTGGCTTTACATAAAAATTTTGGGGTCGATATTAGAATTGCCAGATTTCATAATATTTTTGGTCCTGAAGGAGCTTGGGATAATGGTAAAGAAAAGGCTCCAGCGGCAATTTGTAGAAAAATAGCTGAGGCAAAAAATGGTGACGAGATTGAAATTTGGGGTGATGGTAAACAAACTCGATCTTTTTTGTATATTGATGAATGTTTGGAAGGAATAAACAAATTAATGTCTCAAAATGAATTTATAGGACCAGTAAATATAGGTTCTGAAGAAATGGTTTCTATTGATGAAATGACTAAAATGATAATAAAAATTTCTAATAAAAAACTTAGCATTAAACATATTTCTGGCCCTGTTGGAGTTAGGGGTAGAAATTCTGATAATAAATTAATTAGAGAAAAATTAGGTTGGGAACCAAAACAAAGTTTAAAGATCGGGATGGAAAAGACTTATAAATGGATAGAAAAACAAGTTACTTTAAAACGTTGTTAATATAATTGATATATTCTTCTGTTCCTGGTTGATCAAACGTTTTGTTTTGCTGAGCATTTAAATATGTTTTACATTGATCTTTGGCTAATGGGTATTTTTGACAGTTAATCGAAAGTTGATTTATAGCAGCTTCTTTTTGATTTGTATTCCATAAAGCATTAGCTAAATCAACTTGATAGAATCCTGAAATAGGAAATAATTTTGTAGCCAGATTAAAATAAAAAAGAGATTTACTTTTATTGGTAGGATAAATGCTAATAGCATAATTGTAACTTTCTTTTGATATTGGGATAGCATATTTGGTTGGCATTTCGTTTTCCTTAAAGTTTTTATCAATATAATTTAATAAAGTTTCAAATCTTAATAAATCGTTATTTTTTTTAGTATTATTTAACAATTGTAAATAATAATAAAAGCTTTCTTTTGGATTTAAATCAAATAATTGATAATAATATTTTTCATTTTGAGGGAAAGGGGTAGTATCAATCAAATTTTTATATACAACTTCATTTTTATTAAAATACTTTAAAACAAATTGAAGATTTTTTTGCCAAATCTCACTTTTATTATTTATTTTAGACATTATTTCAATTCGAGAATTAAAATTGAATGGGTTGAACGCTAAACTTGATTCATATCGATGTTTTAAGAGAAGTTGATTTGAAGTAGTATCTAAAATAAAGAAAATGGAACAAAAAATAGCCAAACTTAGAATTAATGAAGAAGCGTTTTTTTTATTTTTAGATTCTTCTGAAGAATAAAGGTGATAAAAAATCAGATATAAACTAATAATAAATATTCCAGGTGAATTCCAGGTTGGGTCTAGTAATGAATGAAAAAAAGCAATAAGACTAGCAACAAAGAAAATATTATTATTCTTTCTTGTTTTTTGTAGACTTAAAATAATAACTGTTAGAAATAAAGTAGTGAAAATAATTCCGTTTTCACATAAAAAAGTAAGTATCGAATTGTGAGTGACACTAGTGATTATTGGTTGGTTTTGTTTTTGTCTTCTAATTATAGGAAAACTATTTGGTCCATTACCAATAATAGGTGAATCTACAAAGCCTTTTAAAGCAATAATCCAATATTTGTTTCGTTCTCCAATAATAGTTTTATTTAATTTATTTTGATATTTTGGCGTTAAAGAGACTGCTAATAATATTAATGATGAAGAAATTATTAATATTTTGAAAATTTTCTGAGTTAGATTTTTTGATTGTAAGAATAACAATCCTAAAGTTATGGCAATGAATCCTGAACGAGAATTAGTTAGTATTAAAATGACGAAGAAGAATAAAATAAGAGCATAATTTAAGTATTTTTGAGGTTTTGATAGTTTTGAATTGATTCTGGAAATTATGAAAGGAAAAGTTAACACTAATAAATCGGCGAGATAACTATGTCCATATATTTGTTTAATAAAATTATCGTTTAAAGTTGATATGTTTAAATTGATTAGGTGTAATTTATCTAATAAAAAAACCACTGAGAAAATACTTACAAAAATTAATAATCCTTGTTCAAAATTTTTTGGAGAGATATTTTTAATGACTACAAAAGTCATCAATAAACAATTTATAAAAATGAAAATAAAATAAAATGAACCACCAAAATTTATTGAAAATAAATATGAAATTACAAAAGAAGTGATTATTGATAGAAAAAAAATAATAGACTTTAAATTGAGTTTAAATGATTCTTTTTTGACTAGTATTGTATAGAATATAAGGATTGATGGTAGACTGTAAAAAAATATGGATTCTTTAAAATCAATAATTTTTCCGAATATCGGAAATAGGAATAGTATGATTAAAAAAATGATTTTCTCCATGCCAAAATATCTGTTTTTGATTTTATTTATAATTGTATTATTACCTGTTTATTTAATTTTGTCATTATTAGTTTTTTGCTTATCTGGATTTCCTATTTTTTTTGTTCAAGACAGAGTTGGATTGAATGGTAAAAAATTTAAACTCTATAAGTTTAGGACGATGATTTATGACGCTGAAAAATATCAACAAAATTTAAAATATTTAAATGAAGCTGATGGTCCTGTATTTAAAATAAAAAATGACCCAAGATTGACTAATATTGGTAGGTTTTTAAGTCATTCTGGATTGGACGAATTACCACAACTTTTTAATATTTTAAAAGGAGAAATGAATTTAATAGGTCCTAGACCTTTGCCTATATTGGAAGCGAAAAAAATAAATCTTAAATACAAATTACAGAGAGAAAGTATAAAACCTGGATTATTCTCACCTTGGGTATTAGATGGTTATCATAGATTATCGTTTGATGAATGGATGAAAAATGATATTTTTTATATTAAAAATAAATCATTTATTTATGATTTAAAAATATTTTGGAAGTTATTCATATTTTCTTTCAAATTATTTTTTAGTGCGTTTAAAGAAATCTTAGTAGGTTAAAGTTGTTATAATTTTTACAGATGGAAGAAACAAGTGAAAAAAATTGGAAATTTGGATTGTTTAATACCGCTTTGATTTTAAGTTTTCTAATCCTTCTAGCAGTAATAATCAAACTTTCGATAATACAAGGCGGTTATTACAAAGAATTGGCTAGAGAAAATAAGGTTTTTGAAACTTCTATTCCGGCAGCAAGATCAAAAATTGTTGACAGAAAAGGAAGAATAGTGGCTCAATCAATATATCAATATTTTAAAGTGGAAGATGGTAATAAGATTTATAGTAATGATGGTGATTTTGATGGATATAAGTTTGAGGGTAAAAATTTAGCTTATGAATTGAAAAGAAATTATCCATATGGTGAATCGTTGGCTTTTGTGACTGGTTATGTTGGGTCAGTTAGTAAGGAAGATATAAAAAATAATGATTGTGCTACAAAAATTGATGGAGAAGATGTTATTGGTAAAAGCGGAATTGAAAATTTTTTGGACTGTCGACTAAGAGGAGTAGAGGGAAAAAGATTAATAGAAGTTGATGCAAAAGGAAATTATGTTAGAGAATTGGGGAGAGAAGAACCAAAAGTAGCAACTGATTTAGCATTATCAATTGATGCTTATTGGCAAGAAAAGATATATAAAATGTTGGATGGGAAAAAGGCAACGGTAGTAATAAGTGAACCGAAAACAGGTAAAATTATTGCTTTTGTTTCTAGTCCATCTTTTGATCCAAATGCTTTTTCTTACGCCTTGAATAACGAAAAAATTAATCAATATTTAAATGACAAAGAAAATTTTCCAATGTTGAATAGAATAACTTCAGCTAGATATCACCCTGGTTCAGTTTTTAAACCGACAATGGCAACTGCTGGTTTGGAAAGTGGAGTAATCGATAAAGAAACTTTATTTGAAGATACCGGAATATTAAAAGTGGGGGACTATTCTTATAAAAATTGGTTGTGGAGTAAGTCTGGAACAACTGATGGAATGTTGAATATTGTAACAGCAATAAAGCGATCAAATGATATCTTTTTTTATAAATTAGGTGAAGCATTAGGTTTAAATAGAATTGTTGATTGGTCAAAAAAATTTGGTTATGGTCAAAAAACTGGAATTGAAATAAGCGGAGAATTGAGTGGATTAGTCCCAGATGGAGATTGGAAAAAATCAGTTAAAGGAGAAGGATGGTATCTAGGTGATACTTATCATTTATCTATTGGACAGGGATTTTTGGATGTTACACCTTTACAAGTAAACCAAATGACTAATATTGTGGCTAATAATGGAATTAAATGTAAAATGAGTCTTTTAAAAGATAAAACAATTGAGTGTGAAAATTTAAAAATAAAAAATAGTACTTTGGTGACTGTTATCGAAGGAATGAAAGCAGCTTGTAAAAGTGGAGGGACAGCTTGGCCTTTGTTTAATTTTAAAACTGAAATTGCTTGTAAAACAGGAACTGCAGAAGTTGGTGATGGTAGTAAAGATACTCATGCTTGGTTGACGGCTTTTGCACCAGCAGATGATCCGCAAATATCAATTACAGTAATGGTAGAGCGAGGTGGTGAGGGATCAGATGTTGCAGCACCAATCGTGGGAGATATATTAAAGGAATGGTTTAATGAACCAGATACTTTAGTACCAAGATATAGTAACGGTAAAAAAGAATAAAAAAACATGAAGTTAAACAAATCAGTAAATGTGATTATTTGTGTCTATATTGCTTTACTTTTTATTTATAGTTTTTTGATTAGTGTAAAAATACAGAGTTCCCAATATATATATAATTATGATCAAGCTAGAGACACTTATGTGTCTTATTTTATTAATAAATATCATATAGCTCCACAATACCCTCCGTGGGGGAGTTTTAGAAAAGAATATCACTTGAAAAATAATAAAATATATTATTATTTACTTGCGCCATTTTCTTTTACAAATGATGGCAGTTCATTACTTTATTTTTGTTCTTTTTGGTTTGTTTTAGCGATTCCTTTAGTTTTTATTTTGACTTCTTTGATTTCTAATAAATATGCGGGTGTTTTAGCGGCCACTATAACTTTTCAAAGTGGATTTATTAGAAATGTTTCTGGTTTGCCATTACAACCACTTTTTACACCAACAATATTACTTATTTTTTTGATTTTTCTAGTTTTGGCTAAAAAGTATAATTCTATTTGGTATTTTTTATTTTCTAGTATTACATTATTTTTAGGGATTCAATTTCATTTATCATTTTTACGTTTTGTAATTTTATATTTGTGGGTATTTTTGGGATTATTTAAGGAATTTAAGTTAAAAAATAGAATATTTTTGATTTTAATTTCGTTGATTATTTTTAGTCTATTTTTATTTTTAAATACTGATTTTTTTGATAAATATTCAATTACAGGTGCTCGAATACAGATGGTTTCTTATAAAAGTTTTAAAGAAATTTTATTAGGAGGACTGATGGATGATTATATGATTATCTTTGGTAAAAATTTAGTTTTTTTATACTTGTTTTTATTTTTTTTAATAATAAATTTTAGAAAATTTAAATATAATTTTTTGTTTTTTGCTTTTCTTTTTTATCCAATTTCAGCAATAGATTCTCTTACGGGTTTATATACATCACCATACATACCATTTTTTATTGTTTTATTTTCTTCGATTGTTCTTGGATTGAAAAATAAGTTTTTATTTATTTTTATTTTATTGTTAGTGATATTTTTTGGGCAAAACAAAATTACATTTCAAAATTTTAAAAATATTAAATTAACGAATCCTGTTGCCACTAGTCAAAATTTTTTAAGTGTAATAACTAATGACTTAAATCCAATTGTTAAAGATATTACTGACTATTGTGTTTTTAAATGTGATGGTGGAATTATCAGTTTTAATGTTGCTTATAATTTTTATAAAATCCAACTTGGTCAGACAAAAGAAAGTTTTTTTGATTCAGTTTGTGGCGATAATTCATTAATTACTAATAATAAAAAAAACTTTTTACATTCTTTTAGTGATGATGATTGTAAGCTTGTTTTTGAAAATGAAAATAATCGTCAACTCTATAATTTTGAAAAAATTAATTCTAAAGAGGGTAGGTCAATTTATTTAATAACTAGGAAGTGATGTGGCGGTGTCAATTATAAGAGATATAGTATTATTGAAGAAGGAAGGGAATAGTTTATGAAATTTAATAAAATAATTAATTTTTTTACTTATATTTATATTATTTTTCTTTTTATATATAGTTTTTTAATTAATGTAACGAGGTTAGGTTATAGCAATGATGTTTTTTATTACCCTGATAAAGTGAGGGACGCTTGTGTTTCTCAATTTATTAATAAATATAATATAAAACCAGAAGAAGCTCCGTGGTGTGGAAATTGTAAACAGGAATATCATTTAAAAAATTCTAAGATATATTATTATTTATTAGCGCCGTTTTCGTTTTCTAACGATGGGTCTTCTTTGCTATATTTTTGTTCTTTTTGGTTTGCCTTGATGATACCTTTAGTTTTTATATTGACAACATTGACTTCCAACATGTACGCTGGAGTTTTGGCGGCAACAATAATGTTTCAGTGTAATTTTATGTTGAAGTATATTACTTGGATGCCTTATCAATCACTTTTTACTCCGACGATGTCAATTATTTTTTTGATTTTTCTAGTTTTGGCTAAAAAGTATAATTCTATTTGGTATTTTTTATTTTCTAGTATTACATTATTTTTAGGGATTCAATTTCATTTATCATTTTTATTGTTAGGGATATTATATTTTTGGTTATTTCTTAAATTGTTTAAAGAGTTAAAAGGTAGAAAATTGGTTATTATTTCGATTATTATAGTATTTTTAGGATTATTTTTATTTTTTAATACGGATTTTATTATTAGTTTACCGGATACTGTTTCTTATCCTTCGGTTCAGATCGCTTCTTTTTCCAATTTTAAAACACTTTTATTAAAAGGAATATTTGATCATTATAATGATATTTTTGGAAAAACTTATTTATTTATATATGTTTTTGTATTATTTTTTATTCTCAATTTTAGAAAATATAAATATAAATTTTTATTTTTGACTTTAATGTTTTATCCTCTTTTTGCTGTTGGGTCTCATGTAAATAACTATCTTACTGTGTTATACATACCGATTTTTATTGTTTTGTTTTCTTCGATTGTTCTTGGATTGAAAAATAAGTTTTTATTTATTTTTATTTTGTCTTTAGTCATATGTTTAAATGATGGTAAGCCTTTTGAGGAACATGTTTCATTTGGTATTTCTCCGACGTTTGTAAGTAGGAATTTTTTATCTGAGATTAATCATGATTTAGATCAGTTTACAAAAAATATTCCTAGATATTGTGTCTATAAATGCAAAGATAATAATCTAATTAATTTTGATGCAGGATATTTTTTCTATAAAATTTGGATAGGGGAATCAAATAAAAGTTATTTTGAAACGGCCTGTGATGATGATGTCTCTTTAACTGATAGTCAAGAGAATTTTTTTTACTGTACTGAGGATGATTGTAAATCTGTTTTTGAAAATAGTAATTATAAAATTTATAATTTTGAGAAAATTAGTTCGAAAGGTGATAGATCGTTTTATTTAATAAACAGGAAATAAAATATAACACTTGACATAGGGTGATATGATAGAAGACAATGAACGGTATGAAAAAACTATTAATAGTAGAATCTCCAACCAAAGCCAAGACAATTGGAAAATATTTAGGAACGGACTTTAAAGTAGTGGCAACAGTGGGTCATTTGAGAGATTTGCCAAAAAGTAAAATGGGAGTGGATTTAAAAGGTAATTTTGAGGTTGATTATGTGGTTGATGAAGCCAAAAAGAAAATTGTGAATGAATTGGTTGATTTAAGTAAAAAAGCAGAATTAATATTGTTAGCATCCGATCCTGATCGTGAAGGAGAAGCAATTTCTTGGCATGTAAAAACTATTCTAGAAGAAGATTTAAAAAAGAAAAGTAAAAAACTTAATATTACTCGAATAACTTTTCATGAGATTACTAAGGAAGCCGTGGAAGAGGCAATGAAACATAATCGTGATATTGATATGGATTTAGTTGATGCCCAACAAGGGAGAAGAGTACTTGATAGAGTAGTCGGTTATAGTTTATCGCCGATTTTGTGGAAAAAAGTAAGAAGAGGATTGTCTGCAGGACGAGTTCAATCAGTTGCAGTGAGGCTTATTTGTGAAAGAGAAAAAGAAATTGGGAATTTTAAAAAAGAGAAATATTATATAGTTTTGGCAGATTTAAAAAGTCAAGAAAAATTTCAAGCTAATTTGATTAAAGTTGACGGCAAGAGTGTTATTAAAAGTAATAAGATCAAACTTTTTGATGGTGATTATAGTTTTAGTAATTCAATTTTTAAGAAACAACTCGAAGTTGATAAATTTATTGATGGATTAAATAAAGAATTTACAGTTGAAAAGATTAATGAAAGAGAAGTAGTTAGAACACCATTACCAGCTTTTACAACTTCAAAATTACAACAAGCAGCTGCTAGACGAATGGGTTGGTCAGGTAAAAGAACTATGCAAGCGGCTCAACGACTTTATGAAAAAGGATTGATTACTTATCATAGAACTGATTCAGTTTATTTATCTGAAAAAGCTATTGGTGAATTTAGAAAATATATTGAAAAAGAATACGGACCAGAATATGTGGCTGAAAAGGTGAGAGTTTTTAAAAATAATAGTAAAAATGCTCAAGAAGCTCATGAGGCAATTAGACCAACAAATGTATCAGTTATAATGGTTGACGATATTGACGCGAAAGAAAAAAAACTTTATGAAATGATTTGGAGAAGAGCAGTGGCAACTCAAGCAGCTGGGTCAAAAATGAAAAATACTACAGTCTTATTTACTAATAGTAACGGTACTTTTGAGTCAAAAGGAGTAAGGATGTTGTTCGATGGTTTTCTAAAAATAAGCGGGGAAAAACATGAAGATCAAATCTTGCCAGAATTGAAAGTTGGAGAAAAAATTGGCAGTCAAAAAATATGGTCTGAAGAATTAGAAACTAATGCACCGCCTCGATATACTGACGCTAGTTTGATTTCATCTTTAGAAAAACAGGGTATTGGACGTCCAAGTACTTATGCTCCAATTATTTCGACAATTATAATGCGCCAATATGTGGAAAGAGATGAGGGGAAATTTAAACCAACTAGTTTAGGATTGGCGGCTAATGAATTTTTGGTCAAAAATTTTGAAAATATTTTGTCTCTACCATTTACTGCAGAGATGGAAGAAGATTTGGATGAAATTGCTTTAGGCAAATTAGCTTGGAAAAAAATGATGACTGGTTTTTGGAAAAAATTTGAAAAAGAAGTTAAAGAAGCAGAAAAAAACGGGGAAAGAGTTAAAGTTGAAACAGAAAAATTGGATGAAAAATGTCCTGACTGTAAAGAGGGAAATTTAGTAATTAGGTTAGGTAGATTTGGAAAATTTATTTCTTGTGATCGATTTCCTGAATGTAAATATACTCGACAATTTAAAGAAGATGCTGGATTTAAATGTCCAGATTGTGGGGCTGATGGAGTAGTTAGACGAACTAAAACTGGTAGAAAGTTTTACGGATGTTCTAATTATCCAAAATGTAAATGGGCAGGGTGGAAAAAACCTTAAGACTGTGTGATACTATCACCCATGGAGGTTTTTAGAAGTAATTCACCGGAAATAAGGGGATTTGAGGCGCAACCTTTTGAAATAATAAATATACCAGAACCGATGTGGGATTTTGCTAACGGCCAAGGTCTACAAAAAAACCGAAGAACGTTTGAAACACTAGAGCAGAAAATATCTTATTTGCAAGATATTTTGGAATATTCTAAAGACCATGAAGATTTTTGTTTACCAATGGAGCTAAAAAATTATCTCGAGGTGATGACAAAAGTTTTTGTTACCTACAAAGATAGATTATCAGGATATCTTAGCGCTGAAATGGTTGAAGATTTGATTAGAAGAAAGATTTCAATTAAGGAAATAAATATTGGTGAAGACATAGATACAAGAGATGAAGAAATTAGCTACAGATTAATTGATAATTTTAGAGAAACAGGTGGAAATAAAGTCTGTATTTCTGTTTCTCATGGAGGAACATGGTTTGCTTTGAAGGCTGCACATAAAGCAAAAGAAGATGAATCTATAAAAATAGGAGTGATAGTATTTGATAACCATGTAGATATTTATTCTACTGGAAGTAATATTCATCCTAATAGAGGAAATTTTTTTAGATTGTTAGGGGATGATGAAACGGTTGAAAAGGTTGTTTTTATTGGTGGTCTTGATGAATCAACAATGGTTTCAAATGAAAATAGTAAATTGATAATGATGTGCAAGACGGAAAAATATGAGCAAATAGGTATAGCCAGTTTAAAACAAGGTGAAAAAACCGATAGATTAAAATTGTCCGATAAATTGGAAGAGGTGATTAGATCTTATAAGGAAAGTGGTATTACAAATATAATCTTTTCTATTGATGTTGATGTGTTAAGAGCGGAAAGAATGGGATATACAGGGTTTGAGTATAATCCAATAAATATTTTAGAAAATGCTGATTCTATTAATGAAAATCATAATTGTTTATACAAAAAACCATCAGAATTAAATGTATTTGATCTAGATAAGTTGAGTAGCACAATAGGTCGTATTAATTGGCTTGGATATTTAGATTATCATAATCCGGTTGGTTTAGCCTTGGGTGATATCGGTATGTCTTTAGATATTATTGTCCAAAATTGTAAAAAATATGGTTTGAATTTAGGAATAAAACTTGTTGGTGGTGGGACTTATTTTGGAGATGTAGTTGAAATGAGTGGTCTAGATTACAAAGGAAGAACAACAAGATCGAGTGTTGCTTTATTAGAAAGAATTCAACGAGTAATACAGAATTAATAAAAGGGGAGAGCGATACTTGGAATAGGTAAATAAATTGTTGTTTTAAAACAACTATCTACTTATTCCAAGTATCTTAATTCATAGAGTGGTTATTTCAGGTTGGGCGGTGAATCTGACCGGCAGGGAATTGTTGAGGTGAAAATACATTGATATTGTATCTTCTTGTTTTTCACAATCTTTAATTGTGAATTCGTGCCCGGTAGCCTTTCTCAATTCTGAGAGCAACTTGTCTATGGAAGACTTGCCATATTTTGGAAAGACATCCATGCCTAGTTTGCCGAGCCTAAAATAGTCGGTTGCTTGTCCTTCCTCACTTCTTACAAACTTGCTTAGATTTTGCTTTAAAACCAAAGCTTCTTGTTGGTCGCTAACGGAAGTGTACAGGCACACAGCTGGTCTTGAATGATACTGGGACATGGTTACTTCAACATAGACTAACATTTTTTGAATACCACCTTTTATGAATTTTGAAAGATCTTGAGATCTAGGTGTATTTTATCAAAAATATATTATAAATCAAACTATAGGATAATAAATATTATTTTATGAAATATCTATTTTCCCATAAAAAAGGTATAATCTTTAAAGATTACCTTTGATGTGTTTGTTTTAGAGAGCAATTTTTTTAGATTTTGTCACCGGTCTTCGTATAATTTATGAATGTTTTGTTTATTAGTCGGAATTCTCCATTTGAAAGTATTGGTGGTATAGAAAGATATATTGATAATTTAATAACTTACTATAAGTTTAAAAAAGAATCAGGATTGGCCATTTATTTAATGTTGCCTACAGATAAAAAAAGTTTTTCAAAAAATTTTGGAAAAGTAACAATTTATTTTGATAACAGTCTTAATTTGACAAAAAATAATTTAAATAATAAAAAAGACATTCAAGAAAAAGCTCATTTGTTTTCAAAAGAAGTAACTAAGATAATAAAGAAAGACAGAATAGACATTATTTGTGCCGAAAATTTTCATACAGATTTACCAACAGCTTATACTTTGATGCTGAATATGGTGACTATGTCTCAAAAAATTCCTTTAGTCTTACAACTTCATTCATTTGCAGTTACGGAACTTCAAACAGAATTAATTAATCAATTAAAATGGGACAAGATTAGTTGTGTTAGTAAAAGTATTGCTGGTGATTGTTATAAAAAAGGAACAGACATAAATTATCTATCAACACATTATTTAGGGGTGAATACTGATCATTTTAATCAAAAAGAAAATAAGAATTTTAATTTGAAGAGAAAATTAAACATATCTGCTGATAGTAAAATTATTTTGACGGCCACTAGAATTATTTGTGGAAAAAATAATATTTTAAAAGAAAAGGGGATTATCAATTTAATTGAATCGTTTTCAAAGTTATCATCACAGTATCCAGATTGGAAATTAGTTATTGCTATAGGTAAGCCACCAGAGAGACTTGATGTTGAATTTAAAATAGCCTATGAATTGCTTGAAGGTTATATAAAACTTCATAATGTTGAAGCTAATACTATTTTAAAAACTTTTACATTAGATGAAATGGCCGATGTCTACAAAGGTTCTGATTTATTTGTACTAGCTTCAGAAAATGAAACTTTTGGACAAGTATTTATTGAAGCCATGAGTTGTGGTCTACCAGTTATTGGGACAAAAGTAGGAGGTATACCAGAGATTATAAGTGATTTAAACAATGGTTATTTGATTCCAGTTAATGATGCCAGTATCTTAGCTCAAAAAATTGAAAAACTGATGAATGATGAAGTTTTAAGAGAAAATTTTATAAAAGCAGGAATAGATACAGTCAAAGAGAAATTTAATATGGAACAACAATT
>Ga0074198_1000882_pt1 | contig 24873 bp, 33 predicted proteins | sample EPASupsiteSAE323_FD_64527 | JGI IMG/M metagenome (GOLD analysis project Ga0074198, IMG submission 64527) | Bioremediated contaminated groundwater from EPA Superfund site, New Mexico - Sample SAE3-23 | ecosystem: Environmental > Aquatic > Deep subsurface > Groundwater > Contaminated ...
GCACCGAACACGGGACTTGAGGTATATCCTTGAGGCCCAGGGTGGTTTAGTCAGCCCGCCAGACGCGACACGACTTTTTGCGTAGTCGCAAGCCACGGCCTTCAGGCCGTGGTAGTTGACATCATCAGAGGGAAGAGCCAAGGAGTCGCTTGAGGAGAGCTTTAAGAAATCGGAGATGAAGGTCAAGGAGCTGGAAGGAAGGGTAATGGACCTGGAAAAAAAGATACTGGCCAAAAAGTAATTGGGCACAGTTGATATCTGTAGAGTCCTGATTCAGATGTCCTGATTCAGATGTCCTGATTCAGATTTCCGGATTCAGATGTCCAGGAGTCGGGATGCGTTCTTCCACAAGATCGCGTCCTTATCCTGAGGCGATAGATCCAGGCGCTTGATTATTTCTGCGGCTCGGCCCGGCTCTTCCCAGGGATAGTCGCTGCCGAAGAGGATGCGATCCGATCCGATTTGCAAAATAAGATCTGCCATATCTTTTTCATTCATGTAAAATGAGACGTAGGCCGTATCGAAAAAAACATTCCTGCTCTGGGAAAGCAGATCGGACGACAAAATATATTTTTGCACATCATCCCACATGCGCAAGCCTCCCAGGTGAGCAAGATCGACCTTTAAGTCAGGGAAGGATTGAACAGTTCTTGCAAAGCGCTGCGGCGTGCCGTAGATCTCTTGCCGTTCCAGAGGGTCCCGGCCCGCGTGGGTGACCAGGATCATATCTCTGGCTATCACCGCCTCATAGAGCCGCTCGCACCGGGAATCATCGGGAAATACCTCCTGCAAGAGCGGCATCATCTTGACGCCTCGAACTCCGACGGCTGCCAGCCGATCCAACTCTTCCTCCAGATTGGGCATGAAGGGATGAACAGCCCCGAATGGGATCATGCCGTCGTCTCCCGAAACGGATAAGATCCAGTCGTTAAGTGATGAGACATCCTCCCTGCCCTTGGCCAGGGGCAGGATTACGGATTTGTCGATATTTGATGCATGCATCCGGTTGCGAAGATCTTCAGGCGCGCCTGTGCCCGGAACTTCTACCTTGAGCTTCCTCTTGGCCGCAGGCAGCACCTTTTCTGCGACGGTTTTTGGATAGATATGCGTGTGAAAGTCGATGGTCAAAGTGAACAGTCCTTGTCCTCATAACGGATTGTGCAGCCGGAAACCTGATTTAAATAATTCCCATCTCGGTGAGCCTCTCCGGCAGATACTTCTTTGTCACAAAGTCCAGGCCCTTTCCGGCAAATGCCTGCTGCTCGGCTTTCTTCTTGAGGTCCATTTGCAGCTTGATCTGCTTCTCCCAGTAGGGCGTGTTGAACCTGGGATCGGTGAGCTCGGCTCGCAATGCCTGCACGTCCTTGTCAGTGAGCTTGTCTGTGGAAAGGTTGTAGTCCACGATGTCGCTTGGCTGCACACCCAGGAAGCGGGCGGAGGGCGTGACCAGGTGCTCGGAGAGGTGGGCGCTCTTGATGGCACCGTAGGCGATGCTGGCAAAGATTCTGTACGACCAGGGGTCCCCATCCGTGAAGACCACGACGGGTAGGTTCAGCTCCACATTGAGTTTCTTGATAAAGCGGCGCGTTGACCTGGCGGGCTGTCCTTTGATGTGCACCAGGATGGCATTTTGCTCCTCGTCGAATCCATTTTCAATCAGCCGGGCGTACATTCCGCCCGTCTCGATGGCCATGACCATTTTGGCGTCGTGGCTTTGGAACTTGATGTTATCCACATTGAACGGGATCTGGTAACCGGCTTCGCCCACATCCTCCTGGCAGTGAATGTCCTTCTCGCCCCGCCGGGTCTTCTCCTGCAACTTCAGCGGCCCGAAGACCGCAGCGCCGTCCTCCTCGGGCCGGACGTGGAAGTCCTCGCGCTGCAGAGCGGTCACGATCTCCAGGTCCTCGATGAGCCGGTCGCTCTCCGCCTGCTCATGAAATTTGGCGATGTCCCAGTTCTCTGAGATGTAATAGATCTCTCTCAAGGTTGAGCCGCGGTTGTTCCTCAGGTGCTCCTTGATGAGCAGCTCGGAGAGGTAGACGGTTTTAAGCAGCGTCTTGGCTCCGCGCACGGTCTTGACGCTGCGCAGCGTCTCTTGATCCCCGTAAATCCAGACATCGTCCTTGCTGCTGTACTCGATGTTCGCCTTGGTTCGGGAGGGCAGGGAGATGTGGGGCACGATGCCTTTCTCAAACTGGCTGTAGAGGTCCGAAGCCAGGCCCTCCAGCTTCTTCTGAGTAATTTCCGTCTTTTCCATTTTTCAGATCACCCTGGCACCTGTGACGATCTCCGCATCCAGGCCCTCCACCACCGGCTCTCCCAGGGCGGCATCGTCGGTTTGAACGGTGTAGCTCAAGGTCGTGCTCTCGCCGGGACCGATAGACAGCTTCCAGTGATAGTCGTAGCCGTCGCCGAGGGAAATGACTTTAGCCGCAGGAGATACGGCGACCGCCTCCTGCCTCAAGACCTCGTGCAGCTTGAAGGATCTCACCAGATCGCTGTGGTTTTCCACTTCGATCTGCACTTTTGTGAGGCCGTTTTGCGCAACCTTTCGCCGGAATACGAGCAGGTTGCCCATGATCTTGGCCACCACTGGACCGATATCCGGCTCTTCCCTATCCAGGATATCGGAGAGCTTCTTTGCGATTTTTGGCAGGATCTTTCTTATGATCTCTTCTTTTTCCCGCCGTTCCGAGAGCACGCTCTGGCGGCTCAGGTAGCGGCGCAGCTTTCTCGCCACCTCTTTCAGTCCCAGGTCGATCTCGACCAGGATCTCGGGAACATCGGCCACGGCATCCTTGCTCTCCGAGGTGAAGGGGATGTTGGTGGAGGCGATGTGCACCAGAAGAACCGCCGGGCCGACCGGGATGCCGGAGCCGGTGGGCTGGCTCAAGGAATAGTTCTTCCAGGAGACGCTCTCCACGGCATGTGTGACGGCGCAGGCTCCCTGCTGGTAGACCAGAGGAACACGATTGGCAAACCGCAGGATCTCCACACGGCTCTCCTTTTCCAGCTCGCCGCCAAAGCCGAGGCCCACCTCGACCAGGAAGGGATTGCCGGAGTAGACGGAAACGGGCCGGACCGTGGTGGCGATGAAGTCCAGCCGGAACTCCTTTTCCAATCCCGCCTTGATCAGGTCCTCGCCGATGGGCGAGAGGCAGTCCACGGGCGGCGACTTCATCTTGAGCTGTTTAAAAGCGGAAAGCAAGCGCTTGGCCTCTTCATGTTCGAGGCCGGTGGGAGAAGCTTCCGGGTCCAGGCCCGCCCGACTGCATAGCTCCTGGGCGGAGATGGTGCCGATGGATGAGAACGTCTCTTTCAAAAAAACGCGCAGCTTCTTTTTATCCGTGTATCTCAGGAGCTTGATCAGCTCGCCAAGCTCGATTCCCGCCGGGTGAGGCTGGATGGCATAGGCTTTCTTGGGAAGAGATTCCGTGGCCCTCTCGAAGACCTCGACGTTGCCCTCCGGCTCCACCAGGGTTATGCGGGCATGGGGATTGACGATGGCCGCGCTCTTCAAAGAGCCGAAGACCGACTGGCGGCGGCTGCGAACGTAAGAGCCCTCCATCTCCAGCTCCACGCGCGTGCCCCGCGGCCGTTCCCAATCCATGTCCTCCTCTTTGATAATCTCGGGCTCGTTCTTGGCCGTGTTTATCGTCAGCTCGCAGTAGCGGGCCGGCCTGCCGGGCGCGATCTTGGAGATGACCTTGGTGGGCTTGCCGCTGGTTAGCTGGGAGTAAAGCACGCCCGCCGAGATGCCGATGCCCTGCTGGCCCCGGCTCTGGCGGAGGGTGTGAAAGCGTGAACCGTAAAGCAATTTCGCGAAGACGCGCGGGATCTCCTCGGGAACTATGCCTGGGCCGTTGTCCTCCACAATGACCTGATAGTAGTCGCCATTGCGCTTGATCTGAACGAAGATGTCCGGCAAAATCCCGGCGTCCTCACAGGCATCCAGGGAGTTGTCCACTGCCTCCTTGACGCAGGTGATGAGGGCGCGGGGCGCGGAGTCGAAACCCAGAATCTGACGATTCTTTTCAAAAAATTCTGCTACGGATATGGCCTTTTGCTGCTTGGCCAGCTCCTCGGCAATTTCCATAAAAATAAAAAAATAGGGCTAGAGCTCAGCCCCGACTACGGTCTGGGTGGCTGTGACGTTGTCTATCTCACGAATGACGTCGACGAGCTTGTTCAACATGCTCAAGCCCTCGACCTCGATGATAACCACGAAGTCGAACTCACCGAAGACATGGTAGACATCTTTGATGCCGTCTATTTCCTGCAATTCATTGTAGACGGTTTTCTCCTGTCCCGGCACAACTTTAACCATCGTTACACCAATTACCATCTTATTTCACCCCACGTTATAGAGCTTCAGCACATTATATAAAACTTTTCAGCTCTTCTTGCCGATGTGGAAAGTCTCCACCTCTTCATCGCTCTCTTGTTCAGGCCAGGCATTGAGGGACTCACTCTTCTTGGGGCGGGATTTCTTGGCCGCCTGTGTTGCCTTTTCGGCTGCCTGTGGCTCTTCTATTCCTGCCTTGGATCCAATTTTAGACTCACCGATCCCGGATTCAGGCTTGGCCGTCGGCGCAGCAGGCAAATCCTTCGCTTTGCTGCGGCCCTTGGCCAGATCTTCTTCCAGGGATGTAAGAGCGCGAATTACCATTTGCCTGTAGTGACCTATGTCGGTCTGATAGTGCTCCCGTGCTCTTTGGGCATCCTGGGCCGGAGTGGCGGCGGAAACCTTGTCTGCGGTGGCAAAGTCACCGCTGATTGGGGCGGGGCTGGTACTTGACAAAACCTGAAGTCGTTCCAGAGTCCTGCGGGCGGTGTCCATAATCCACTGGTTTCTCGTCTCCTCATCCACGCGCTGGATGGCCTCGGCTCGCAGGGAGATGATGATGTTCCCGTCCTCCGTCTGGTACAAATTGGGCTTTCCCACCACGGCCACGTAGGCCGGAGCCTCCATGTTGGCCAGAATCTGCGCCGCCTCCGGCTGGTACTGACCGGCATAGATCAGAATGCTGCCCGTGGGATCGACAACTCTCCCCCGCCAGTATTCTGTGTCGCCTCCGATGTCGTCCTTCTCGGTCAGGATGCCCACCATGAAGACGCGGTTGCACTTAGCACCGGTGGGCGTGAGCAGGTATTGAGGAGCATACTGGTGCTGATCCTCTCCGTCCCGGAAGGAGTAATTGGAGCTCTTAAGCTCCTCAGTGAAGATTCTGCGTGCCACTTCCCTGGAGAATCCTGCCATGCTTCACACCTCCACCGTTGCCATCAGTTCATTTATCTGGGATACCGTCACCGGTGCGGCCTCGTTGATGCTTTCCACCAGAATGTAGCGATCGACCCTTGGTCCGGTGACGCTGAAGTATCGGCCCACCAGCTTTCCTTCAATCATGCTGCGCACTACCTCGTGGTCGAGCGCCTCCATAGCCATTTGCTTGGCGGCGTCCAGCGTCAGGCCGACCAGGCGTTCCGTGGTCTCGCGGTTGATCAGCACATCCTGCACCCTTCGACCGTCGTCGATGACTGCCTTGATGCGCAGATCGTAAGTCCCCTCGACTTTCCCGTGATCGCTGCACACTCCCTTGGCCAGAGAGCGTTTGCAAACAGGGCAGCGCTTGATCAGGCCGGAGCCCTTCTGCACATCCACCAGAGCGCCGGTAAATTCCACTGACTGAGAGCCTACCTCGATATCGATATCCAGTGGCTCGATCTGGCTGGTGCGGTTCAGCTTCACGCTGAAACGGCCCTGGAACTCGTCCGTGACCAGATTCTTGAGGCGGTAGCTCTTGCCTTCCTCAAGATTCGGCAATTCCGCCTTGACCCATTTCACAAACTTGATGGTGCCGGTATCATCTCCGATGAGGCCGGACTGGGAGATGGAATCGCTATTCGCCTCCCAAAGCTGCGTCACCTTGACCGTCAGATCAACCCAGCGGCCAGGCTCACTGATCTCCACGATCTTGAGCGGCTGAGCGGCGAGGCTCGCGGGCTTCGCCTCGACCTCAGTCTCCAATAGCTCGATCTGGCTGGTGCGGTTCAGCTTCACACTGAAGCGGCCCTGAAACTCGTCCGTGACCACGTTTTTGAGCAGATAGCTCTTGCCGAGTTCCAGGTTGGGAAGACCGGCCTTGGTCCATTTTACAAATTTCATGGACCCTGTGCCGTCGCCGACCAGCCCCGTCTGGGAGATGGCTTCAGTTGCCGGTTCCCAGAGGTCCAGCACCTTGACCTGCAGATCCACCCATTTGCCGGGCTCTTTGATCGCCGAAATCACTGCCTTCTCGGCGCTTGCCCTGACCTGAGGCATGACGCCGTGCTCCTTGAAGAAATAGTTCAAAACCGATCTGCGAGCTTCGCTTTCGGGCACGCGAAACTCTTCGATGAGCTTTTTCAGGCGAGACTCAATCTCCGCATCCGGAACCTGAATATTCTGTTCCTTGAGGCGGGCGGATATCTGATCAACCAGTTCTTTCATCGACAATATGCCCCCTGAGTTTTATTGAGAGGTGATACTCACTAGGTCTCGGAAGTATTTAAATTGGAGCAGTGCGGGGCGAAAGTAATCTATGCCGTGCAGTCTATGCCGGATCGTTCGATAAGGAGATTGGATGCAAATTGTTACATGGTTTGGCAAGATCAATCAGGAGAGCGGCTCGGTCCGGCTGGCCGAAAATACCGATGCGATGATTGAGGAGCTTCTCGCCCTTGACGCTCCTGATATAAATCCCATAGCAATCCCGTCGTCGCAGCCTGATCTGCGCGCCCTTGCCAAAGAATTCGGCTTTGTGGCCGACGACAACGAGTACAATGCCCGCTTGAGAGAGGTCGCTCTCGCTCTGGTTCATCGCCGGCTCTCCGCCCTGGTCACGGCGGAGCAGGACCTTCTTCAGGCGGTGGAGGCCCTCGACAACCTGAACCAGGCCGTCAATCTTCTGGACGAGCGGCTTTACGAGTGGTCCCGCCTGCGCCGCCAGGAGATCGTGCACGGAAAGGATCTGGCCCAGGCGCTGTGCGAGGACGAAGCCACCGGCATCCTGGCCCGCGCCATCCTCAACCTTCGAGAGTCGCGCTCTTCCATGGAAAAAGAGGTAACTGAAGCGGTTCAGGCCATCGCCCCCAGCCTCTCCGACCTGGCCGGTCCCATCCTGGCGGCAAGGCTCATCTCTCGATCGGGCAGCCTGCGCCGTCTGGCCGAGCTGCCTTCCAGCAGCATCCAGGTCATGGGAGCAGAAAAATCCCTATTCAAGCACCTGAACGGCCATGCCCCGTCTCCCAAGCACGGCATCATCTACCGCCACCCATCCGTGATCGGAGCCCCCAAGAAGCTACGCGGCAAAGTCTCCCGCGCCCTGGCGGGAAAGCTGGCCATTGCCGCCAGGCTGGACGCCTACGGCGGCAGCCCGACGCCTGAACTGAAGATCGGCCTGGAAAAGCGCCTGGCAGACATAAGAAAGAGGGGGCGGAATGCTCATCGCCCCAAAAGCTAAGGATCAGATTTATATTCAAAGTACCATCATCTAACCTGTTAAGGATTGAGGTGCGCAGATGAAATGGTTGCCAGGATTGGTGTTGATTGCGGCTCTATGCATTGCCGGTGTCGGTTTGCTCGTTCCCACTGTCGGCGCAGTGCCTCAAAACCTCACCGAGCACTCTTGGATCTATAACCAGGGCTACATGGACGACTCGCGCATCTACCAAACCCAATACGGCTATGCCGGGCAAAAGCTTGTGACCGGCACCAGAGGCACGGGAACCGTTTCGCGCTCCATTGACGCCTCCGTGTATGGCGGCTATGAGGACGGCTACAATGAGATCAGCATGAACGAATGGGGCGTCTGGCAGAATAAACCCTCCACATTCACGCAGTCTCTGACGCAAAGCGACCTCAAGAACGCCCTTTGTGCCAAGAATTATCAAGTAGGCTCAGTGTACTCGGAAAGCTACTCCAATCAAAGGGATCTGATCAAGGATACTTCCGTTGCGCAGACCGATCAAAACTCCGTCTACAGCATTAATACCGAATCGCTGGGCACGGCCAAGCTCGGTGCACGTGTGCAAAAGAGTTCCAGTTCTGTTGCCGCATACTCTATGAGCGGAACCTACATGGGCTATACAAATATTCACATGTCGTTTGAGACAGGTAATGCATCCATTCTGACTTTGCCGTGCGCCTGAAGCGAGACAAACCCGGAAGCTTTTAGCTGATGATCTTTCCAGATTTCCGGACCTTGATGCCCTGGTGTTTACGATCCGAAGTTCAATGTCCGGGATGGGCCAAAAAATTTAGCCATCCAGCGCAAAGTACACGCGCCGGTTTGCCTTTCCTTTGTTCTCGGCCTTTATCATCCTGATCTTTCCGATCTCGCCTGTCCTTTGCACATGAGTTCCGCCGCACGCTTGCAGATCGACGCCCTCGATCTCCACCACTCTGATCTCCTCACGATCGGGAACAGTCATGGCCAGGCGCACCAGATCCGGTATGGCCAGTGCCTCGGAGCGGGGAAGGATTTTTGTTGAAACCGGATGGTCCTCGGCTATGATGCGGTTGGCCTTCTCCACATATTCAGACATCCTGGCCTTGTCGAAGCTCTCCAGGCTGAAGTCAACCCTGGAACGAGACACTTCTATCTGATTGCCTGTTATCTTCGCGCCCGTCTCCTTGAAGATCACGGCGCTGAGAATGTGGCAGGCGGTGTGGCTCTGCATGAAGCGGTAGCGCCTCTCCCAGTCCAAGACGGCATGGACTTCGTCTCCAGGCAACAAGCCCGCCCGATCCAGAATATGTACGACGCCACCATGGGCTGGCTCAACCCGCAATACCTTGAATTCCTCATCGCCACGAATTATCGATCCGAGGTCGGAGGGTTGGCCTCCGGATATGGGATAAAATCCGGTTTTATCGAGAACTATGCACTCTTCCGACGCCTCCGTTACGGTGGCGTCAAAGTCTTTGAGATAGCTGTTCTCCAAATAGATCAAGGAATTATACCGGGACATTGATATACTTAGACCTCCTTTTCACTACTATGCCTACAGAGGAGTACAGAGGCCGCCGGACAGAGATATATTTTCCCTCCGAAGATTTTTTGAAGAAGTGGAAGGAGTGGGCCAAGGCGGCGAAGACGCCCCTATCGTCTTGGATTTTTGAGACTGTCGAGCGAGTAATGGACGACTCCGGTGAGCCCATCCAGGATATCGCAAAAGAGAGGTCCTCTCTTCAGGATGAAAATCGTAAGCTTCGCCGGGATTTGGAAAATGCTACAAAGCTCATGGAGGCCTATAAAACTGAAGCCTTCAACCTGCGCAATGAGATCTTCCTGCAGAAGGATCTGCGGGGTAGAGGACAGTTCGATGATCGCCTGGTCGCTGTCCTTCGTCGCGGGGGTGTCTGGCGCTCTCGGGACCTTCTCAAGGAGCTCGATGTGGATGCAAAGGATGTTGATGCCATTCAGATCGTGGTTAAGCAGCTGCAAACCCTCCAGGATATTGGGATTGTGCAGGAAGGCTCTAATGGCTGGAGGTGGGTAGGCTGAGATCCATTGTTTCTGACAAATTGCCGAATCACCTTGAAATGACGCCTATGGGTCCGGCCCGCCCGCATGAAGAAGATTTGGCAAAAATCGACTTGGATGCATTCTATCGAGATCTGCAACTTCGCGGCCTGGCGAAGGTTACAAGAGATGTCACTAAAAGGATCGTGCGACGGTATTGTGCATGGTCGCTGTCTAGGGGCGTAGATCCAAAGGAGTCTCAGCGCGAGGATCTTCTGGAGTACCTGGGAGATATGCGAGCCCGGGAATTGGGGCAAACCTCTCTGCGGAAAGTGTTTTCATGTCTTTCTGTATGGTTTGCGTACCTCGAAGAGGTCGGAGAGATAGAACGAAATCCTGTACCGCCCATTCAGAAAAAATATCTGCGCAGTTATAAGGATGAAGTTCGACAGCGCCAGCTAATTTCCGTAGAGGAAGCTGCAAAAATGATTGGGGCAACGGTCGACACCAGAGACCGCGCAATTCTGATGCTGCTCTTCAAGACAGGCATCAGACGGACTGAGCTTACGACGCTGGATCTGGATGATATAGACCTGCATGATCTGACCCTTATGTTGAAGCCCACCGCGAAGCGAAGCAATCGAGATCTCTTTATTGATGTCGAGACAGCTCTTGTGCTGCAGCGGTGGCTCCGCCAGAGAGAGATGAGGTACATAAAAAACGGGGCCGAACGGGCGCTATTTATTGGACACGACGGATGCCGCCTTCAGGGCACTGGCGTAGTCAATGCTGTGACGCAAGCTGCAGAACGCGTGGGGCTACACAACAGAAAATCGAAGCGTCTGGACGAGCACTTCACACCTCACTGCTGTCGCCATTGGTTTACAACGCACCTGCGGCGTGCCGGCATGCCGCGTGAGTTCATCCAGGAGCTGCGAGGCGACGTACGGAGAGAAGCGATCGATATCTATGATCACATTGATAGAAAAGAGTTGAAGGAAAGTTATCTGGCGCATATACCGCAGCTGGGAGTGTAAGCGTTCGATAGCTTCCGAAGGGCCTCGAAGGTGGGGAGCTACATCAAGCTTACGACATCGCTCGCATCTATTCCAATTCTGCCTTCCTTGACCAGTTCAGCAAGAATGGGATCCAAGAGAACATATCTTATTCTCGCTCTTGCCATAAGCTTACCTCGCTCCATTCTTCCTCCGCAGACTGACGAGTACCCAAAGGACACGATCACGCGGAGACTGTGGAATACCGGCTCTCTTCATCAGTTCCAGAACTGCCACCAGACCTTCTTCTTAATTTAAGATATGAATAGATTACTTTCGCCCCGCATGCCTCAGGCTCTTATCCCATCAAAGCTCCGCTCTCAATATGCATTTAACTCAAACCGCGCGCGATAGGGTCCTTTGGGCTCTTGCAAACTCAGGCGGAAGGCTGGATCGTAATAGTCTGCGGAAGCGTTCGCGGGTGAACTCATCCGAACTTATGGATATCCTAAACAGCCTCGCACGCGAAGGCAGGATAAAGCCATCTCGAGAGGATTTATTATTTTGATGTTTGGGTCTTCTGATGCAATTTCCGGCGCGGCATCCGGGCATCCCGCGCAGGAAAACATATCCAACGCCATGGGTGGGTTAGACACCTGACCATGCTTTTAACGCCTCTTTGCATCAGATGCATAAGACAAAAAATGAAGAATAAGCCTCATGCTCGCTGCACAAGGCAAAACTCTTTTTTCGGGGCCGTCAAACTCATCTCATGTGGTCTTCAGATCCTTTTGATTGCCTATGGTAACAGTATCAAGCTTGTGCTGCGGCTCCGGCAGATCCTTTTTCTTAACAGACCTGCTGAGTCTTTTCTTCTTCTTGCTCGATTGCGCCACAGGGCTTGCTTCCGATCCGGAATAAACAGCGGGCAGACAGAGCTTTATGCCGTCGAAAGCGAATTGATTGAAGTCCAGGGCGAACTCTACGGATCCTGGTGTCAGATTGATGGTGAGTTCCATAATCTCCGGTGGAATCCTTTTGCCGCCTTCCGCCTCAACAATGGCTGCCATCTCTTCTCTTCTGAGCTGATCGCTTGGAAGGAGCACCATGAGTCTCTTGAGTTGGGTTAACGAAATTGAACCCCATGACCCCTTTGGGATCACGGCCCCCTGATCAAGTGGATACAATAGTCCCACAAAGTGGTTGCCAATAGCGTTACTTATGCTCATCTTCTCGCCATCAGAAGCTATTGTTATGTCTCCGTCCATCAGATCCAGGATAGCTTTCAGACGACCTGCACTGACGAAGATGCCCGATGGCAATTCAGTATCTTGTGTCATAATAGATAAATTTAGAATAAGACTATATCAAGCTGTGCCGAGCAGGGCGAAAGTAATCAAATAGAGGCTACTTGATCTTCTGACATACTCCCAGGGCTAAAGCTCCAGGGGTTTTGTTGTAAGGTGGCCATCCCTCGGCCTGGCTGGCCATAGGATCACTATCAGCAATTGAATAATTTGGGCTTTTTCTGCAGAAAATCAGACAAGGATTACTTTCGCCCCGCGCGGCTAAACGAGTTAAAGAAGATACGCACCTCAGTATCTGAGGATTATCGAAGATGACTACAAAATTATTGGAAGATCTACCGGGTGTAGGCCCGGCCACTGCCGAGAAGCTTCGTGAAGCAGGCTTTGGTTCCATTGAGGCTATAGCCGTTGCTTCTCCGGGAGAGTTGGTGGCCGCGGCTGAGGTCGGTGAAGCCACCGCCTCCAAGATCATTGCCGGAGCGCGCGAAGCTGCGGATGTGGGCGGCTTTGAGAGCGGCGACCGCATATTAGAGCGACGCAAGATGGTAGGGAAGATCAATACAGGGAGCAAGAGCTTCAACGACCTTTTGGGCGGCGGCATGGAGACTCAGTCCATCGTGGAGCTATACGGCGAGTTTGGCTCCGGCAAGACTCAAGTGGCTCATCAGATGGCCATTAATGTTCAGCTGCCTCTCGAGATGGGCGGCTTGAACGGATCCGTCATGATCATCGATACCGAGAACACCTTCCGGCCCGAGCGCATCGACCAGATGGTGCACGGCTTGCCGCCCGGACCGGATGGCGAGACCTGGGAGACATCGGAATTCTTAAAGCACATCAGTGTTGCCCGGGCCTTCAACTCCAACCATCAGATCCTGCTGGCCGAGAGTGCTATGGAGCTGGCTGATAAGATGAAGGATTCCGGGAAGCCGGTGCGCCTTATCATTGTGGATTCAGTGACGGCTCACTTCCGGGCGGAGTACGTCGGGCGCGGAACACTAGCTAACCGCCAGCAGAAGCTCAACAAGCACCTGCACGACCTGATGCGGTTCGCGGACCTGAACAATGCTCTGATCCTTGTGACCAACCAGGTCATGGCCAAGCCGGATACCTTCTTCGGCGATCCGACAAAGCCCGTGGGCGGACATGTCCTGGGCCACACCGCTACTTTCAGGCTCTATCTGCGCAAGTCCAAGGGCGAGAAGCGCATCGCCCGGCTAGTGGACTCGCCCAATCTGCCCGATGGCGAAGCCCTGTTCTCAGTGACCACGGATGGCTTGAAGGACTAAAAACGGGCTACAGAGGCCTCAAATCATTCTCGCATCCTGCAAGAGGAATTATATTTGAGATGCCGTCCGGAAAACTATCCGGGTGGCCACAGATGACTTGAAGGCCGTGAGCATGAGAACTTTGGAGGGATCTGCCACCCACGGCCCAGGCGATGATGGTGGAGGGGAACCCGGCTGACTTCGATGGATGCATCCCATTCTTACTGGTGAGGACCCAAATTCCCCTTCGCCAATCGCCACAGATTCGTATGAGGATATATGCCTTTGCTTCAGACTATTAGCACGGGATCATGCGAAGGCTGTGGGACAGCAGGGCCCAAAAAATGCAGGCTTTCGAGGTCATCTAACGAGTAGAATGCCGGATGAATTACGGCGCGTGTCAAGAGAATGAAGATGCCGGCAGTTACTAAGGGCCTGAGACGATAGCTGTACAAGACACCATTGGTGACCTCTCGAACACCAATCAACCTTATAGAAATTAGTTCATTTCGGTTCTGATCACAAAATCGTCCAAATGCATCTATGCTATCATTTCTATGCCAATTCGTAACCCTCATTTTTACCGCGACCGGATGGCTAAATTGCCCTGGGACGAATGGCCGAGAGAAGACCACCACCCCAAGGTTAAGTGAAGGAGGGCGAAGGAGGCGAGAGTTTCCCGACCCTCCGCGATGATCAAGCAAAACGCTCCTTCGCCAATATTCCTTATATCGTGTTAATATTTATGTCTTTTTGTTCAAATAATATTACAAATCCGAGCGGTTCCCTATCCACACTTGTCGCAGGTCCCTGAATACAATCAGACTACCGAAGCATCTTTATTTGCCTGCTAATGGATGTCGCCTAAATCTTGCTACAAAAGACAAAAAGCTTATTAATTAGTAATATATTATCCCATTGAAGAGTTACAGCAGCCAGTTATAGGCCTCCTTTACCTTTAACTAAGCGGTTGCGATGCCCTGACAAGTCTGCCTGGTCAGGGCGCACCTCTTCCTTTCGTTTCAATCCACCCAAGCCTAAGTATTCCGAAGAGATGGTTTCAGCATATGGCGAGACTGATCATCACAGATGTAAGAAAAAGCAGCACTATCGGCGACTTCGATCTGCTCACGGCCATAATTCCCGATGCCAAGGACCATGATGAGCAATGCATCTTGACCCCGGCTAAGAAAAGCTGCAAAGGGATGTTAATCCTGGAAAGCTCTATTGCAGAACGAGCCATTCCAGATATTGGCGTGAGAAGGGGTGATCAGTTTCTGCGAATACGGGCCAATTCAGGTCATGGCCTGGTTGTAGGAGAAGAGTTGCGGTTTGAATGATGATCTCGACCAGAGTCTTACAGGCCGCCAGTATGACGTCGGGCCGGAGTAATGCCGTGTTCCGGGCTTGGATCGATGAGAATTGGAGATTTACCGTTATTCCCGTTGCAGTTCAGCAGGATCCTCCTGACCACGCTATCCGGGATGGCGGTCTGTGCGAGCGGTCGGGCTTCGTCGAGATCTCGCAGGGGCCTTCGCATCCTGAGTAGCCAGCAGCAAGAAGGAGATCAGCTAATACGGGCCCGAGTAGACGCCAATATCCGGAACATCTCTGTAGAGATCGGTAGAATCATCGCTGTCATACTCCAGCGGCACCTGGAACTGCCATTCACCTATGATCAGAGGAATGCATATGGCGCAGATGAGATCGTCATGGGCCCCAACCTCAGCGTCAAAGCCGGTATGGCCCGAGGCCGTCAGGTGGTACTTGAATGATCCGATCTCCTGCTGCAGCAGTGGCAAAGCTTCCAGGCCGGGGCTGTAGTCGAACCTCTTGCGCTGCATCAGGCTCAGGAAATTGGAGATAATCAGGCTCTTGCTGATATTGTAATTGAAGGTCACCTTATCGAAGCGTGCCGCCTCCCCGCCCGTGAACACCACGGGATAGAGATTTACCAGGCCGTTGATCACGCCGGACTGCAGCAGGTAATCCCTGATGGGGGCCCCCAGGCCGCTGGCATCCATGCAGATGTGCGGTCCGTCAGTCGTGCCCTGCTCATTTTGCAACCTCTGGATGCTGGCGATGACGAGGTCCGTGATCTTCGGGTAATCCACGCCCTTGATGCGGTCCAGGGCCCTCAGGTGATAGGCAAAGCCCTTGATCGTCGTCTCATAAACCATCTCGATAACTGCGAAGCTGGTGTAATCCAGGGACTTGGCCAGGTCGCAGCCCAGCAGGTATCTTTTAACTTCCGGTATGACCATTGCCATATTCATTGCCTCATCACAATTTCAGTGGACTCACTGACGGATTCGCCAGCGACTTGAACAGGTCAGAACTGAACACGGACCCTTCAGCATCCAGGAACGCACAGTGATACTCCTGCTCGAACCAGAGGTTGATCCTCTTCTCTTCCTCCAGGAACTGCTTCGAGATGCGCGGGCACATCTCCGCAGGGATCTCGTACCACTCCCATATGTCGCGCTGCTCATCCCATATCTTGAAGAAATGGTTCTGCTTGCCGAAGGGAGTGCTCATCAGGATATGCCGGCCATTGCTCACCGCCAGCATGGGACGGACGGAACTGTAAAGAGGGTCGGGCACCCGGGCGGCTTCGTCCTCCAATAGCAGGGTAACGGCGCTGAAGGAACGGGAGCTCTTCTCCGAGCCGGGCCGGGCTATGAAGCGATTGCCGTTGGAAAAGCGGACGGCAAGCTTTGTGTCCGTGCTCAGGTAATCGCTCGGGAGCTCGACGGCACCGCGGAACTCATCGAACTTGAGCATCAGCTCTGCGCTCTGGTCCTGCGAGGGTGCGATCACAAGCCCGAATGAGGGACGGCGATAGATCGATTCATGCAGTCCCAGAGCTGCGCAGGTGGTCGACTTGCCTGATTGCCGGGAGCAGTTGAGGATGATCTTGTTGGAGCGGCTGCGCAGGAGCTTGGCCTGCCATGGATCGGGATGATAGCCCAGGACTTCCTTTGCCCAGGTTACAGGATCCGAAGCGTAGAGCAGATCATTTGCCGCGGATGGCACGAATCATTGCCTCCTTTGCTTCGGGGTAAGGGTCCATGGCGGTGACGATACGGGTGCGCAGCTCTATCCATTCGGCATTGAGCGTGATGCTGACCTGCGGCGGATTGGCGGCCAGCTTACCCTCGAGCTCGGCCCAGAGCCGGATCTGCTCACGCAGCTCCTTGAGGAATGTGCCGGCTGCCCGGAGGTCCTCGGCCTCTTCAGCCAACTCCAGGAGTGTGGCGGCTTTGTTGCGCACTTCCTTGAGCTGGTCCAGGAAATTGGCAGCGTTCTCCAGCCTTGCAGCCATGCCCTCAGCTACATCGGCCTTGGTCTGTTCTAGCTCCTTTGCTTGTGCCTCGGCCAGGACCCTATCTCGGGCCTCAAGCTTTGCCCGTCGGACCTCGGACAGGTCCACGATAAGATGATGCTCCTTGTGTCTCCTGAGAGCATCCACGTGATAGCCGAATTCACGCGATATCACGCGAAACGTTTCGCCGCTTAGCTCCATTTCCAGTAGCCTGCGATCTAATTCGTTTCGCTGCTTATCGCCGCAAGGGCCGCAGGGTCTAGGCATTGTCTAAAGGCACCTCTGAGCCGCCATAAGCCTGTCTTCGATATCGTTCGGGCTCTTTCAGGCCATTGGCCTCTTTGCGCTTCATTCTGGCATTCTGCCCAAGCAGCGAAACGTTTCCTTTGAGGAATCGCGTTTTGATCTTCATATCGCTGCTCATCCCTGGCCCGGAGATCTTCCCATCTACTCCAACCCCTCCTTGGATTCAGGTGGGAAATAATAGCCCGGAAGTTCCAGGACCTGGAACCATCCGGCATCCTCAAGCACCTTGGCCAGCGTGCTGCAGGCCCGGTGCATCTCATGGGACAGGTCTACAATAGAGACCAGGCCCGGGGGAGTTCCACTTGCTTTGCCCTCGGAGTCTTTCAGAAGATTGCCTTTTTTGCAGAGCTTCCTGGCTTTGCGAAGACAGGCCTCACTCTCGAATGGTTTGCCGAAATCGCCCGGATAGCCGGGCTGCGCTGGGACTATTGCCATCAAGTCACCTCATCGTCCAAAATTAAAATTGCATGTCACTTCAATAGTGACTGTACACTTCCCCGCAATCCCTGCAGTAGAGACACTCGCAGCTGTCCTTCACCAGCTCTCCGCCGCAGGGGCAGGCATCGAGCTTCAGCTCCTCGCCGTTCAGAGTGGTCAAGTAGATCTCAGGGTGGCTGTTGCGAGAATTGGGCTCTTCCTTTGCCTCCCGGCCCTGCAGGCGGATGAACTTAGGAGGCCTCCAGCCCCAAATGCCGCGGCTGTATGGCTTGCCGTTGTAGAGCAGCCTGCCCTTTGCATTGAAAGAAATCTGAAGCTTGAGGACGAGGTGGCATCCGGTCAGGATACCTCCTTTCCAGATGGTCTCAAAGCCCTTGTCCCGGGAGAGGGCCCTGGCCTCGGAGGGAGTCGGTAAAAATGTCTCAGGATCCGGGAGGCCTCCGGGATCCATGATGTCTTCTAGATCCTCACTACTCGACACGCTCGGCCTCCATCCAGGATCAGCTCGGTCTTGACTCGGCCCCGGGCCTCCAGCCTCTGCACGGATTTATGGACCTTGCCATCAGACCACTCGCCGTACATATTGGCCTGGCAGTACTTCATCAGGCGGTATTCATTGACCTTCTGGCCTGCCTTGATCAGATCTTTTGTGGCCTGTAGGACCTGCTTGTCCGTTGCATCTGCGTTGATTATGCGTCTGCGTTCAGCCTTCGATGCGGGTGATCTCTTGACTTCCAAATTGCGAACCAGTGTTTCAGCCTCCCAACATCCCGGCGGGCCTGGCCAGGGGATTTACTGATTCGGCTTTTGGTGCATGAGAATTTATATTTTCTCAATGAAATACAGATCGATCTGTATCTGATCGATCAGATGCTGATCGATCTGTATTTGAGTGTCCCAAAAATTCAGAGTGATCTTTTGCGCACGGTCTTCTTCCAGCCGTACTTGACCCGCTGGTCCGGTATGGAAATCTCGACCTGCTCGACCAGCCCCAGCTCCTCCATATCGGCCAGGATATGTCTGACGTTTCCTTCCGTGCGATCCAGGAGAGTGCAGATGAGCTTCATGGGTGCTGGCTCATCTGGCATCTTCTTCAATACCTGAGCCATGAGCTTCGAGCTGGTCATAGTATGGCTCCCTGGGCCCTCAGCCTGGTGCGGATGGTTCCGGCTTCGCAGCTGTGGCCGTCTTCCTGCAGCTTGGCCGAGATCTCCTCAGGAGTGAGATTTTCTTTAGTGTACATCTCCCAGATCAGGGGGTCCAGCTTCACACGGCTGATGTTCTTTGGCTTCCGCTTCCTTTTCTTTTTCTTCTTCTTTGAGGTGAGAATTTGCTTAATCTGCCCTGGGCTCAATGAAATGCCACTTTGGGAAAGCTCCCGGGAGATCTCCTCGGCAGACCATTCCATCTCCGCCAGATCTCGGATCCATTTCAGATCTTCGGGCGAGATCTCAAAAGCTATCGGCGGAGTTGGTGCAGAGACCGGATCAGACCCGGCCTGAGGCTGTTGCAGCTGGCGAGCCTCGCTCTCAGTTGCAGGCTTTTCCTGGGGATTTTTGAAGAGACTGTTGTGTCTCGATATCACATCATCCTGACTGCACTCGATGCCCCTGGCCTGCAGCGCCTCATGGATCTCCCAGAACTCCTTGCCACTGGCGCGTTCGATGAGGATGAACTGGTTCTCAGAATGCGGAATCTCTGGGGCCCGGACTGCTGCAGCAGGGGAGACTTGCTTTGAACTATGAGGTGTTTTGTTCTCGACAACATGGGGCTTTTCGGATTGCGCCTTCGGCCCTCGGGCGGATGCTGCCGGAGATGGGACAGGCCCGATTTTCGGTCGAGCATCAGCCTCTGCAGCGCTGCGCAGCGCTGCAGGCTTTCCATCTCGTGAGACATTCCCTACGGAGCCGGGGCCAGCCTGGCCCACCGACCCCCCAGGAGAGTCTTTGCTCTTCTTGAGCTGGTATACTTCATATCGGTGCCTCGCATCGCTCGGCGTGATTATCATGCCGATATCGTCTGCCACTTCCACAGAGATTCGAAAACTGCCATCTCCTTTGGGTGTCTCCGCGAGTTGAACTATCCTCAGGGTGATGGCCTGGCTTTCCTCGGAATTCCTGGCCGTCCCTTGGCGGCTTTTCATGGGCACTGGCTTTCCAGCTGCCAAAGCGATAATGGCTGAAATATATGATCGGATCTCCGGGACTCTATCAAGATGCTCCACCGGGACACGGCCATCGGGCGGATAGAGCACCCGGAAGATCTCAGCTTCAAGAATAGCGACCTCGCTCGGGGCCGCATTTTGCTCAGATGCAGAGTTGCCCTGTTTGCGTCTCCGGGAACTCGAATTCAAATCAGGTGTGGTATCCGACATAGCTTCTTACTCCTGATTACGTGCTCGCTCGCCACCAGTCTTTTCTTCTCCAATCGAGTCACAGAATGGCGAATTTTGTCGTTCGTCCACTCAAAATTTGGCATTTCCCTTTTGGCTGCGTCCACGAGATCTTCAATGCAGAGCTCCTCGCCGGCGTGATCTTTGATGAGCGTGGCCACCTGCTTGTCCACAAAGTCTGTGACTCTGCGCTGCCTGGGCCGATTGGTGATGGATGTCATGCTATACTCCTTGCTCCCTGCGAATGATGTGCCGATCTCGCCGGAGCTTTTATAACAATGGGCCTTTTTCCAAGGAGTTGCACAACACCTTTAATTCTATCGGAATTTATCATTCCATTTTCTGATCTGCGCCTTCTGGCCTCTGCCCATTCTCTATTCAGCTCTTTCTTTGTAGGTGGTCTTCCGAGGAAACATGCCAGATCTTGACGCATAAGCTCTCGATATTGTTTCGCTGTGATATATTTTCCATCTTCAACTTTGAAATAGCTCACACAGTTCTTGATTTTTGGATCATTTGTTAAGACTAATTGATCCGGCATTCCTTGCGTCAGCATGTCTCGGAATACATCCTCGGGAGTTTTTTGCATCGGTTGATAAATGATTTTTATTCCCGCACGTCTCAAAGGCTTCCCTCCAACTTCGCTATGCGCTTTTCCCAAATCTGCTCGTTCTTCTTGCAGACCTGCAGATCCTTTGCCATGACCTTCATGGCCTGGTCTAGGGCCAGAGCTGTTCTCTTGAAATATTCAAGATGGCCAAGAGCCTCCTGCAGCTCGTCCTGGCGCTTGGCGGCTGCCTGCTCTGTGCGATTCATGCGTTCCCTCCTTTGATTTCGATGTTCACGAGTTCGCCCACGTGGCTGCGATAGAAGCCCTCTTTCTCAGGTGGCCAGGCTGCCCGGATGGTTGTCCAGAGGTGAGGCTGCTCAAGCCAGGGATTGCGGGGGACTGTCGGCTCAGGGGCGGATAGAAGCATGAGGACGAGGACCTCCTGGGCGGCGGAGAGCGGGAAACTGCCCTCCTTGCCGCGGAACTTGGTGTCCCATTCCAGGAATTGCGCTGAGATCTGGGAGCGCTTGACCTTCAGCACGGCCAGGAGAGTTGTGTGGGAGATGTCAGCCGGCATCTTCTCGCACTCAGCAGAGAACTTGATAGTGACCCGGCCCTCGGGGTCCTCGATGAGCTGGGCTTCCTTGGCCCTGGCCTGGGCGAGCTTCTTCTCCAGGACCTGCTTCAAGAGAGGATTGGTTTCGCAGAGGATGGAGCCGTCTTTCTGGACTCTGGCTCCGCCCTGGGGATGATGGATCTCGATCCACTGGCTTTCTGCGTCCCGGGTGATACGGAAGCTTTCTTCTGCGGCGTAGTCTGTGGCCACCTGCAGAGCATCCATTGTGATCAGAGCTCCTCTGCTGCAGCAGCCTTCGGGCTGTAGCTTTGCGTTGCCTTGTTCAGCGTTGCCAGCTTGCGCAGAGCCGCCTTCTCGCTCTCGGCCCAGACAAAGTATTCTCGAAACTCCAGATTGCCCACCTGGATGCCTTCTATCGAGCTGGGGGGCCAGGTGATGGAGACCTCTGCAGGGAGTTGGGGGATTCCGTCCACAAGGTCGACATGAATCCTGAAGGGCAGAAGCCCGGCCAGGACTTGCTCTGAGAAGGGATCGGTCTCCTTCGAGGCAATCTCTGCATTCGGGTCAACCTTTTGGATGATCTCAAGAGTCTTCTTGAGAAGCTCCTGATCCACATAAGGACCGGCCCAATCATCGCCCAGATCGGTGGCAATTCCGTACATCTTCATTGCATTCATCCCTCAATTCTCAAGTTGCAATGCAACTACAACTTGACCGAGGTCAAGTTGAGGCAAGGTGCTACTTGAGATAGATTTATATACATTTGTCTAAATTTTTTCTCTTTCTCGAATTAGGACGATATAATTTTAGACCGTTTCTAGGCCTAAAATTTCCATTTTGTCCCATCCTGAAGGCTTGCAGACATTCAGGCTCTTACAGGCTATTGGTTTTAAGTTGCAGTTGCATTGCAACTTGACTACAACTTGGGACGTTCGACCAATAGCCAGGTTGTCTTATTGAGTTTCTTTTTGCAGTACTCCCCAGGATATTTCCTGAATAACGCTGCTAAAGCATGGTTTAGCTGCCATTTGTCACAGTCCAGATAAGATCGGAGAAGCTCGAAGCGCACCGCCTTGCCCTCAATCATCTTCGAGTTCCTTTTATCGCGGAACTTGCCGGGTGTGCCATTCTCGGCCAGGTATTGTTTGATCTTCTCAGCCCGCTCGACGTTTGTCCTGGAGTTGATTTCAGGATGCTCCAGCTTCGCAAGGCGCTGTCTGTCAAGTGCTATGTCAAGGGCCAATCTGCCGGAAAAATCATCGATCAGTTGTTTGCAACTTGCAACTTCAGCTTTTATTCCCTCAATGGACTCTTTGGCCAATTCTCGGATATCATGAACATCTCGTTGCAGCTGCTTATTGGTGTTCTTTAGTTCCTCTATCTGCCGACCTTGCTTCCCAAGTCTCTCATGCAGATCTCTGTTCGTTTCGAGAAGATCGCTGAGAACTGTCTGGAGGGCCTGCCATTCTTGCGGCTTTGGGCCTGTTGTGAGATTCCTGGCCGGCTCGCTACCCAACAACTCCAGGACTCGTAAAGTCTCGGCTTTGCTCTGACGGACCTGCTCCTCGAGCTCTTCTTCCCGGGTTAGGTTCCGAGATGGAATATCCGAGGCAGGCACGAATCCGGGCAGTTGCGAATCCGGTATCATGCTCGAGCCCCCTCGCGGTTCTTCTGCCGCTCCTTCAGAAGTTCACGGATATCGTAGATCTGCCCGCGGAGATTCTGGCCTATTTTGGAAAGGATGGCGTTTTGCGACTCCCGCTTCTCCAGCCTCTCGCTCAGCTTCTGCAGTTCAGAGCGCATCTCCGCAACATCATTAGCAGAGCACTCGATCTGCCCATCCAGCCACTCAAGCCACTCTTCCGTCTGTGTAAGCCAGACATCCGGATAATCAGGGGAGACGGTCAGCTGCACATCCTGGCTGGATTTGTTGCCGGACATCAGGAGACCTCCTGCACATCAGACAGGGCTGTCTTTTCTTCCGGGTCCTTCTGGAGGACATTCTCGATTGAGCCTTCGCCTTTTGCGGCAAAATCCCTGAGATGGGCCTGGGCCTTGTCGGCGCATATGCGACGGGCGCGGTTGTAGATGCTCTGCAGGATGCTGGGATGGGATTGGGTCATGCCGGCACCTCGGGGTAGTTCATCCACAGGCACTCGGCCCGCATGGATCCCGTGGTCGAAGAATTGATTCTCTTCGAGGGTGCGACGACCTTTCGCCAGTCTCTGTACAGCTTATCCATCAGAGGACAGGAATAGCCCGAGATGGCCACATTTGCCCGGAGGCTGTGCAGGACCTCAGCCAAATCCTTGTGCCCTTCTTCGGACAGCTCGAAAGCTCCGTATGCCTTCTTGCAGGACCGGCTCTCGGCCAGGTAAGGAGGATCCAGGAAGAAGAGCGTGTCAGGATCGTCGTATCTCTGAAGTATGTCAAGCGCCGGCAAATGCTCGATCTGCACTCTCAGGAGTCTCTCGGCGATCTCTTCCAGGCCCTCGAGTCCTCCCAGCCATCTGCTCACGCTGCACGACATGCCGCGGCGGGTGCTTTTCTTGCAGTAGGCCCAGCGGCCTGGCGAGGCACTTTCTGAAAGGCCGAAGAAAACCTGGCGGGTCCTCACGTAGAATCTCCGGGCCCTTTCGAGCTCCGGAAGATCCGGTGATATTTCCAGGGAATCGATATACTCGGCCCGGCTGAAGGGCGTGAGGGTCAGTGCCCTGATGAGGTCCTCGCTCGAATCTCGCAGGACACGGAAGAAATTGACAACCTCGCCGTTCAGATCGTTGTAGGTTTCCAGAGGCGAGGGCTCTCTGTTGAGGAGTACTGCCCCGGATCCTCCGAAAGGCTCGCAGTAGTGATGAGTCTTGGGAAGCTGGGGCAGCAGCCAGCCAAGATGAGAGAATTTGCCGCCATACCATCCGAAGGCTATGCGGCCTCTTCCCTGGCGTCCGAGGTGGCGAGAGTCGCGGAAATCGGACTTCATTCCGGCACCTCATTGAAGTTTCCTGCATAGAGCAGACTTTCCGGATCTTCGTTCAGCACTATGGCCTTTACCTGTCTTTTGAGGTATTGATATCGATTTTTGCCAAGTGCCCGGATCTTTTCTCGGTGTGATATCCTATACTCTCGGTTCCTTCTGCGCGCCACTTCTCGGTGCGCCTCGCGCCAATTCTTCCTGCTGAGCGGGGAGGAGGTCATTCCTGCTGCACCTCCTCGATAGTGATGCGGACTTTCTTGCCCTTCAGGCGCTCCAGGAGAGCGTTTGTCTCGCCCTGGTCCGGGTAGCCCTCCAGCTGCATCGAGAAATGCAGCGACCCCATCATCTGGAAGGAGGTCATAAGGGGCCCTTCCCACTTCATGGCCAGGCCTCCGGAAATTGCTGCACCAGATCCCAATCGGCTGGGATGTGCGGCCTGAGGTTCTCCTTCATGAAGACCGGGATCGGTCTGGGGATGCGGCTGACAAGAGATGCAATCCAGGCCGGCTGCGGGATGATTCTGCCCACGCGGTTGCGGCTCTCTGCACCTATTATCGCCCATTCGATGCCATCGTAATCCGGGCTGATCGGGCCGTGCAAAGGCTCGAAGCTGACGAATTTATGGACGCCCGGCAGGGCTTCTCTCAGGGAGGCGATCCGCCAGAGGTCCTGCTGCTTTGTAACTGAGACGCCCCACCAGAGGTTCTTCGGGAGCGATATGCAGTGGATCAGCTCCAGGATCCTCTCGGGCCGCTTTGTTAAGACAAAGAAGAGATCTTTCTCGTTCCGGATGATGGCCTCGATGATTTGTTGGACCCACTCTGGATTGACTCCTTCGCAGAACCAATCTGCCATCGAGTTCAGGAAGATCCGGGCAGGGGTCTTGCTGCGCTTCCGGTTGATCTTCTGGAGCCTATCCGGGTGAAACGCAGGCTGGAAGGGATCATCTGCAGGATAGCCGAAGCGGCCTTTCAGCCGGCGGGCTATCCGAGCTGCATAGCAGTAGTTGCCGCAGACATCAGGCCTGCCGAAGTTGCGGCAGCCGGTGATCGGGTTGATAGTGATATCGGCCCAATCGATTTTGGTCTGGGCCATTCAGACCGCCTCCGCCAGGGTGAGCTGCCTGCAGTCGGGCCTCGTGACCTTCAGTTTGAGCGGCCTGGTTGGGTAGCTGGCTGCAAACCAGCGCTTTTGGCTCTCGATCTGCTCATCAATCTGTGCTTTTAGATGGC
>Ga0074198_1000884_pt1 | contig 24835 bp, 22 predicted proteins | sample EPASupsiteSAE323_FD_64527 | JGI IMG/M metagenome (GOLD analysis project Ga0074198, IMG submission 64527) | Bioremediated contaminated groundwater from EPA Superfund site, New Mexico - Sample SAE3-23 | ecosystem: Environmental > Aquatic > Deep subsurface > Groundwater > Contaminated ...
AGTGCCCTTATTGCGGTTTCTCATGCAATCGAGACTACAATGCCTCCAGGAACATACTCATCGCAGGGATGGAACAGCCCGTAGCGCCCATAGAGTCAAAACCTCTACATCACATATCTGTGAGGCAAGTTTTGGCGATGAAGTGGGAAGCCGCGCCCTTCAGGACGCGGTAGTTCACATGCGATTACACTGCAATACCTAATGAGATTTATAGCGGTTATATTTTTGCGACTGCGGTCATATTTGCATATGAAATCAAGCCATTCATGCTAAAAAGACTGCACGATACAATTTGCCATTTGACTTTGCCGGCAAGATCGAGCTTGAATCGTTTTTCAATTCCAGATACAGCCAACTTATTGTAATACATGATAGAAAAGAATATGCCCAAAACGTCTAAAAGCATCCAGACGCAAGCAAGAGGCATATGATCAAGTTCCACAAATAGCAATCCAAAGGCTGATGGATGAAAATGATCAATGACATAAAAGCACTGATGAAAGAGCGCAAATATATCATCACTCAGCACGCCAAAATGCGAATGGACGAACGAGGCATCTCATCCGCAGACCTGACAACATTTATAATGAATGGCGAGATAATAGAAGAATACTCGGATAGCGAGCCGTGTCCATCGGCTCTGATCTTCGGCACCGTTGCTGGCTGTCATTGTCATGCCGTAGTCGCTCTGTGTAAGAACCACGTGAGAATAACTACTGTGTATTGGCCGGATGAGGAAAAATGGATAGATTACAAGACGAGGAAATCGAACTGATCCCTGATATCTGCTCATGTGGGCGTGGAAAATTGCATAAAGGCTTCACAAAGCACATTGTGGAGATCGGCAATGAAGTAATCGTTATCAGAAATGTTCCTGCATGGATATGCGATCTTTGCGATGAGTCATATATTTCCCCAGCAGTTTCTGAGAAAATCGATGAAATCATAGCAGCGTTTCGAGCAGGGCGACTTCTTTCCAAGCCTATTGCAGCAGGACAAGTAGAGTTGACCATGAGTGCGTAAGGTGCCCATTTGATTGGTCCGAATTCTTCAATGCCCGAAGAATTTTAAAAGTTAGATATTATAATCATCGTAAATAAAAATGACTCATCGGGCGAAGATCGCGATCCAGCTCATAAACCAGCGGAACACCCGTCGGTATTTCCAAGTCCTCTATCTCCCCGTCCGAGATGCAGTCCAGGTGCTTGATCAGGGCGCGCAGAGTGTTGCCGTGCGCCGCGATAAAGACATCCTTGCCCTCTTCCAGTTCCGGCACTATGTTGCTTTGCCAGAAAGGAAACATGCGGTTCAGAGTGTCTTCCAGCGACTCAGCTAACGGAATCTGATCATCGGCCAGATCTCTGTAGCGTGGATCGAGCCCGGGATGGCGGCAGTCGTCACTCTTCAGGGCCGGTGGCATATCCCGAAAGCCGCGCCGCCAGCGGTGCACCTGCTCCGCTCCGAACTTCTCTTCCGTCTCCTTCTTGCTTTTGCCCTGCAAATCCCCGTAAAAGCGCTCGTTGAGCCGCCAACTGGGAATGACGGGAACCCACATCAGATCCATCTCCTCCTGGACGATCCAGAGGGTGCGAACGGCGCGCTTCAGGACTGACGTGAAAGCCATGTCGAAGGTGAAGCCGGCTGAGCGCATGAGCACTCCGGCATTCTTCGCTTCCTCTTTGCCTTTTGCGGAAAGGTCGATGTCCATCCAGCCGGTGAACCTACCCTCCTGGTTCCAGAGGCTCTGGCCGTGGCGCAGCAAGATGAGTATGGGCATACTCTCATAAACCTCTCAATCTTCTTTTTATACATATTGTTCCAAGATACAAAGAGGTGATGCTATTTCCAGGTCGTTGAAAAGTCTGTATGTGGGATTTGCTGGATTTGAGCGGCAACTTCTGAAAATGCCACATACTGGATGGGTACATTATGACTCTAATGGAGGGCTAATTCTCTACAAATCGCCATATAGAGCTACTAATGTAAATGACCGAATCAGCTATGTGATTCCTGCAGACTTACGCCCTACTGAAAATGAATTTGTGACTCTTGAGGTGGATAAGCCAATTCGGCGCATTACCCAATGTAAAAGGAACCTCTATTGCGACATTAAAGATGTATACACAGTCACTGGCATAACGAAGCCTGATCTAAATGAGATAGCGACAATCCATCGACCTTATCTTGATTCGAAAGAGTTCCAATACAGGGTCACACAGAACTGGAAAGGAGCAGAGCACGATAATCTCGATTTCTCAATAGCAATGCAGATACTTTCATGTCCCGGCGGAATACACGGCGCGGGTGGGATCGGAACATGGACGATCTCGCAGGTTGGTGGAGGGCCGAAGTCTTTGATCGACCTGAAGAGAACAATTTCTCACCTCTTGCCAACAGAGTTCATGAATTCAGGCAACATTTATCGATACAATTTCATAGGTAATTCTAAAGCGCTCCATCAACTTGAAAACGATAGGCGTTTGGGGAAGATCCCCGAGATATCCTATAATTATCTGGCGAAATTGCCACCTACTGAGCATGCACGGGTGCAGATCCCTACCAGGATACAAAACTCCGAGTTCAAGCCAGGAACTCTGGATACGGATCAAGACGTCTTGGAGTATTTATTGACCGCGCTCCTAATTCGCCCAGTTGTCAAAGACTTCATGATTTCTAAGATCGAATCCACAATACGAAAAGTCTATAAACGGCTTGATTTCGAAACGGATGCTCTCGATCCATTATCCACTTCAAAAATAGCCAACGCCCTTTGCAGGTTGGATTTTAGGACAAACCTAGATGAGGATGGCTTCGATAGTTATAGCCGTCGCTATGATGAAGTAATGTACAATTTCATGGATAGCGAAAAAAAATTGGTCAATCCGAATACTGGTGAGACCTACAACACCGCACAGGTTGACGTGTTAAGCCTGAGCAAGCGCATGACCCCAATGGATAATCGCGTTCTACGAGCCTTCGCAGAGGAACATGACCAGGGAAAAGCATGGGTGACTCAACAGGATGTGGAGAAGCACTTTGATCCTGGATCAAAATATGATGTGGAAGACTCCGTTCGAAGACTCAGAGATTTGGGCAGAATACTGATGAGTCCGAGAGGACTTGGGTACAAAATATTCTGGTCGGATTAGCCCAATATTTTATTCCTGCTTCGGGCTTTCTGGATAGAAGCCCTTTGGGCAGAATAGAACGGAAACTCCAAATAGCCAGTACTGCGAGGCCGAAATAGAACCATGATTTAGTCCATTCACAACGATGGATTATCCGGTCATATTCATGGCCTTAATTAAGCCTCGCTGTACTAGCTCCTCTCGCCCCATGGCTTTCTGGCCTAGTTCCCCAAATAAATCTTCCATGCCTCTTCCACGCCGGCATCCTCGACGGTTATGGCATAGATGGCATTACAAAGCCGCACCGCTTCCGCGAGAGAACGCTGGTGAATATTTCGCCCCGTGGCGTTTCCCCTCGCGCCGCTGATGTGAATCTGGTCGTGCAGGCGCTGCAGGAAGGACTTGGCATCCGTGCTCTCGCCACCGGCGCAGACGACGCCGGTCCGGCCCGCCGCCCGGACGGCCTCTTTAAAGATCTCCTTGGAATCGCTGCCCGGCTTATCCGGATAGTTCACCTTGACAAAGTCGCTGCCGAGGGCTGCGGCCACCCCTGCCGCTCCCGCGACAAGATGCGGATCTTTTTCGTCCTTGACCGCTTTTCCGCGCGGATAGACCCAGAGCACGGTGATCAGCCCCTGGCGGTGGGCCTGATAGACTATTTGCGCCGCCTGGCGGAGCTGTTCGCCCTCATGCTCGCTTCCCAGGTAAATGGTGTACCCGACGCCCAGGATGTTAAGGCCGCTATCGTTGGCAAATTCAACAACCTGGTCCACATCGATCCACTGCGGGCTGTTCGGCTCCGCCTGGGAGGTCTTCACCAGGTTGGTCTTGGAGTTCAGCTTCACCAGGTACGGGACATTCCTGTAATCGGAACCGTAGCGGGCGATGAGGCCGAGCTGCGCCGCGAAGACGCCGATCTTCGCGTTTGAGGCAATCTGAAAGAGATGCTCCGGGTCGCCGTCCGAGGGATCGACTCCCGGCCCGGAGAAGTCGTCGTTGAGATGCTCTACCTTCTGGTCTCCGGCAAAGAGCATGAGCCGTCCGCAGTCTCGCGTAATCTTGCTGTAGTTGCCGATGTACGTTCTCCTTTTTGCGCCGGGAACATCCAGAGGCGCTGCAAAATCTTTGATCTCTTTGGTCTCGTTCATCCTCTCACCTCAAACCATCCCACATCAAAACCACTCACCTCAAACCCTCTCGCTGAGAACTTCCAGCTTCACCTGAGGCACTATCTTGAGAAAATCCTCTTTGCGGCAGAGCGCCGTTCCCTGGTGCAGCGTCGTGGCCGTTCCTGCCGCCGCGGCATAAATCAGGCAGTCCTTCAGCTCCTCTCCTCGCACGAAACCGCTGATAAATCCGGCCACGGCGGAATCTCCGGCTCCGATGGTGCTCTCCACTTTGACCGCGGGCGGCACGGCATGATACTCTTGCCCGTGAGACACCAGCAAAATCCCCCTTGCCCCCATTGAGACGAGAACGATCTCCACTCCCTGGCGGTTGATCTCTCGGGCTGCGGCAACGATCTCGTCCATCTCCTTAAGCTCCCGGCCCACCAGCTCGGACAGCTCATGGATATTGGGCTTGATGACTGTCGGCTGGGCCTTGAGCCCCTGGCGCAATGCATCGCCGTCAACGTCCAAAACTACCTTGGACGGGCATTTCTTGACCTGGTTTATGATCTTGCGGTAGATCTCCGGGCTCACGCCGGGAGGCAGGCTTCCTCCAATGGCCACCAGATCCGAGCAGGGGAGGGCCTCCAGTTGCTCGACGAACTGCATCAGCTCGCTCGGCATTATCTCAGGGCCGCGGGCGTTGAAGGCCAGTTGTTTTCCCGTCTCCTTTTCGTGAATGATTATATTGGTCCTGGTCTCTCCCGAAACGCGCACAAAATCGCTTTGAATCCCGTCGTTGAGCAGCCTTCCTTCCAGCTCCCGACCGGCAAAGCCACCCACAAAACCAAGGGCGATGTTGTCTATTTCCAGGTTCTTGAGAACCCTGGAGACATCAATGCTCTTGCCTCCCGCGAAACTCTTCTCCACGAGAATGCGGTTGGATACGTCATCGCGAACTCTTTCAACCCATAAAGTGCGATCCAATGCGGGATTGAGGGTGATGGTATAGATCATGATCTGTTTTAGGATCTGGAAAGTTATGATTCTTTTCCTTAAAGAAGAAGAATGGGAGTGAAGTAAAGAAGGACGTGAGAGGTGCAATGAAGCTGCGTACGGGCTGAGCAGGAGCAAAGAATGAAGCAGAATATGATGCAGAGTGGGAGCAAAGAGTGCAGCAGAATATGATGCAGAGTGGGAGCAAAGAGTGTAGCAGAATATGATGGTGAGTAGGAGCAAAGAATAGAGCCGAACATGATGCTGAGTATGAAACGAAAGAACGCGAGAGATAGTGGAAAAGCGGATTTGCAGCAAATCAGAAACAGGAGGATGTGTGCAAATCGTTCTATCGATTTTCCGTGTAACCGAAATGCTTATATCGGCATATGTCGTATTGGTCGCCAGGCAAAAGTCGACGGCCATCAATCCCTCCTACATCGCGGACTTTTGCCCTCCTTCTTTTCAATTCTGATGAATTACTTCTCGGAGCGAATACCTTATATTCGTTTAATGACGTTTAATTGCTAAGCAAAAGTCGAACTAACTTGTCCCTCCTAGACAAATCGACTTTTGCCCCCTCCCAATTTATTTTCTGCCGCTATTTCGTCAATCGATATCGATGGATTAGCGGCTCAGGCCAAATCAACGGCCTTCAATTGCGCAACCTTTCCGCCTGTCCAGCATTCTTCCTGCATTCCATCTCCATATCCCCTTTGATTCATATCATTCCCTCAATCTTAAGCGAAATTGGGAAAATTCCTCAAAAAGATATTTGAATGTGCCGCTCACAAACTCAAATTCTGAATGGAATTGTCCGGCTATGAACAAGTATGAATCATTCATAGCTTTTACGATATTTTATCAAATATGCTTTTAAAGACTCTGGCCAAGGATTCATTCAGCAAAACTGCGGGGGGCATTTCATTATGGGGATGTCCGGGCAGTTGCTACAAAAATTAAATAGGTTCGAGTTCACATAATTATTGATGGTGATGCAGCTATGGAAATTAATAGTGGTGATACAGCATGGGTCCTGGCGTCCACAGCACTGGTAATGCTCATGACGCCCGGCGTTGGTTTGTTCTACGGCGGCCTGGTGAGAAGCAAAACGGTCGTCTCGATGATCGGCCTCTCCTTCCTGGCCTTCGCATTGGCCAGCATCCAGTGGGTGCTCTTCGGCTACAGCCTGGCCTTCGGAACGGACATCAACGGATTTATCGGCGGCCTGAACTACCTGGGATTGAGCGGCGTCGGAGTCGAATCCGCGCCCCTGGCGGGAAATATACCGCACCTGATCTACATGGCCTTCCAACTGGTCTTCGCTGCGGTAACACTGGCCATCCTCACATCGGCGGTGGCGGAGAGGGTCAAGCTCAGCTCCTTCATCGTGCTTGCTCTGCTCTGGACCACTCTGGTCTATGATCCCCTGGCCCACTGGGTCTGGGCGGGCGGCTGGGCGGCACAGCTCGGCGCTCTGGACTTTGCCGGCGGCACCGTCGTTCACATCAGCTCAGGATTCTCGGCTCTGGCGATTGCCCTCGTCATCGGCAAGAGGATCGGCTTTGGTTCCTACGTCATGGAGCCTCACAACATCCCTATGGCCATGCTCGGCGCGGGAATACTCTGGTTCGGATGGTTCGGCTTCAATGGCGGCTCGGCTCTGGCGGCCAACGGGCTTGCGGCCAGTGCCTTCGTCGTGACCAACACCTCTGCGGCGGCTGGTGCCTTGACCTGGCTTGCGGCGAGCTGGCTGAAAGGAAAACCGAGTGCTCTTGGCATGGTGAGCGGCGGTATCGCGGGTCTTGTGGCCATTACGCCTGCGGCAGGCTACGTGGATAACATGTCTGCCATCGTCATCGGCGGCGTGGCCGGAGTCCTGTGCTACAGCATGTTGCTCCTGCGCGTCGGACGGGGCCTGGATGAGAGCTGCGATGCTTGGGCCGTGCACGGCATGGGCGGCCTGTGGGGAGCGATCGCCACGGGCATCTTCGCCACGGCATCGGTCAACAACTACACCGGGCTTCTCTACGGAAACTTTCATCAGTTCACAGCCCAAGTCATAGCGGCTGGCGCATCCGTGATCTATGCCTTCGTCATGACGCTGATCCTGGCCAAGATCGTGGACGCGACACTGGGCCTGAGGGTTACGGAAGATGAGGAATATGTTGGCCTGGACATCGCCCAGCACGGCGAGAAGGCGTATGCTTAAAGGGTGGTAACAAGTGAAAAAGATCGAGGCGATAATCAGACCGGAACGGCTCGAACAGATAAAGAAAGCCCTGGAAGAGAAGGGCTTCATCGCCATGACGGTGATCGAGGTCCTGGGCCGAGGCGAGCAGAAGGGAATCAAGCTGCAGTATCGCGGCGGCACCATGGAGGTCGACCTCCTTCCCAAGCTCAAGCTGGAGCTTTACATCCCGGACGAAAATGTCGATTCGGTGATGAAGACGATCTGCGATGCGGGACGCACGGGAAAGTTCGGAGACGGCAGGATCTTCGTCTCCCCGGTAGAGAAGTCCGGCAAGGTGAGGACGGGCGAGGTCTTCACCTGAGACTATTTTTTCTTAAATGGCTCGCAGCAGGCTCATCGGAAGCCTCGGCACCAGCCAGCGCACGAAGTCTTTGTAGGTCCTCTTTGAGGCGGCAATCTCGATGTATCTGTCCAGCACCTCCTCATGACAGGCCAGGATGCGCAGGAATACATTCGGGTAGCTGTGCATCATCTTCGAGAATACAAGAGCATACCATAGCTCCTCGCCGAAGTCATTCCTGCATTTCATCCGGTACAGACCGGCAACTTGCGAGGCGGGAGCTTCTCCGATCGCCCGGGCGGCCAACTGTCCTGATCGCAATGCGTAGTAGATGCCTTCTCCCGTGAAGGCGTCCACGAATCCCGCCGCATCTCCCGCCAGAATCACTCTTCCCGAAGCGGTAATCCGATCATTTCCACCCTGCGGTATGAGGTGGCCGTGTAGCTTCACGCCTGCCGGAAAGCCGTTGCTCTTCAGGAAATTTTGCATAACAATGCGAGGGTGCTTCAGGTTTGAGGCCAGGCCGCCGATGCCGACCGAATAGTAGCCGCGGTGGGGGAAGATCCATCCGTAGCCCATGTCGGCCACGCCGAAATAGACGTCCAGAGAATTGTTCAATCTCTTGCGGATCCGATCATCGTCTTCCTCGATCTCGGCAACCATACATATTCCCGTAGTCTTTCTCGGCTCGAAGCCCTGCACTTTATTCTTCAGGCTGTCCTGGCAGCCGGAAGCGATCACCAGAAATCGAGATTGATAAGTGCAGTCTTCGGTTTTCACATAGATGCGGCCATCCTTTTCTTGATAGTCCAGAACCTTCGTTGTTGCCAGTTCGGCTCCGGCCTGCACGGCCCTTTGCAGCAAGAATCGGTCAAAACTGCTTCTTGTCACCAGAGTCGTGAGTCGGTAGCCTTTGTGCCTCTCCATGACTTGATCACGGAAATGTACTCTGGCTCCGGTTATGGTCCTCTCGCAGAGATCTTCGGGAAGCTGAAAGCCCAATGTCGATGCCGCCCGGTCGGAGAGGGCACCTCCGCAGGCTTTGTACCTGGGAAAGGCTTCCTTTTCCAGGATCAATGTATCCAGTCCCAGCCTCGCCGCCTCTCTGGCTGCCGCTGAGCCGGCTGGTCCCGCTCCTACTATGATCAAATCATGCACGGATTTCATCCCCCCTTAGATTACTATCTTGATTTTGATTTTTGTGAAGTTTCCCGGAATTTCGAGAATTTTTTGGTTTTGGGATTTTATTTGGGACATCACTTGAAAGGACATCATTTGGAACATCACTTGGAAGATCACTTGAATGTACTATGCAGGGATGACTTTAATAATTTTCTGAAGAGCACACAAAAAGACTGAGAAAAAAAGAAGGATATTGATTTGGATCAAATAGAATTTGCGCCTGATATTCGGCTCATTCAACCGAAGAACACGTTGCCGAAGAACTGGAGCACACTCGAACTTGAGAGCACTGCACCAAGCTTTGCGCTCGTAAGGAAGTTCGTTCCTTCTATGGTCATCTGGCCCGAGTCCTTCTCGCTCTGGAAGGCGGCAATGGGATTCTTCGAGCTTCGGATGTTGTTAATGGCGCTTTCCGTGGTGGTTATGACAATGCTGGGATCGCCAAGGCCGCCGGATACCGTCTGGTTGATTTTGGCATTCTCCATGACAAATCCAATACGGAAGACCGATCCATCGCTCCCGGTTATATCCACGTTGATCAACTCATTTCCAACCAGGCCCTTTAATATATCGGGAGCCTTGTCGATCTTGCCGTTATAGGAATTAACGTATTCTTGAATCCCCGCATTGCTGTATGTTACGGCGTTTGACAGCGATACCAGGAGAACCAGGAAAATAGTAATAGGCAAAGCAATTTTCATAAGTACTTGTTGTCATTGTTAAAATAAATATCTTGCTGCTTTTGATCATATCTAACGTGCTTTTGATCGCACCTAACGGGCACATGCAAAAAGATCAGGCTAAGGGGGATTGACGGGAGATAATCTGCGGCAAAGTGCCAAATCGGGCGATGTTGAAATGGTCCTGCGTTCGATGGCGATTTTCAGGTGACTCAGGCGAAAAATTGGATACATTGACACCGTCAACGACGAAGCAACGATCAGGTTCCGCGCGCTCCTTAATCAAACGCTCTCATGTGCCCGTATGTCGTCGTCCTTTGCACCGGCCTTCTGCCCCGCTCCTTTATCAGCGCCACCAAGTCCTGCGCCAGGATAAACGGGTCTTCCGCGGCATTCCGGGCGATGGCCTCGTCCATGAGCGTTCCACCCAGATCGTTTGCGCCCCAGAGGAGGGCTGCAGCGGCAACGTCGCGCCCAAGCTTGGTCCAACTGGCCTGGATGTTGGTGATGTGAGGATAAAGAGCGACTCTGGCCAAAGCGTGCATCTTCAGGTGGTCCAGCAGGTTCGCCTTGCGAAATTCGTTTTTAGGCAGGCTGCCGAGAATGTTATTTTCAGGAATGAAGGGAAGCAGCACCAGTTCCGTAAAACCGCCCGTTTCGGCTTGAATGTCCCGCAAGATCCGCAGGTGCTGCAAGCGGTCCTGCAAGCTCTCCACATGGCCGTAGAGAAGGGTTGAGGTGGACGGGATGCCCAGCCGATGAGCTGTCTTGATGATCTCACGCCACTCGTCGGTTTTGAGCTTATCGGGGCAGATTCTCTGGCGCACGGAGTCCACCAGCACCTCAGCCGCCGTTCCCGGCATGGAGCCAAGGCCGCTCCTCTTCAGCTCGCTCAAGCACTCCTTCGGCTCAACTCGGGAGTTGCGGGACATGTGCACGACTTCCATAGGAGAGTAGGCGTGCAAATGCATACGGGGAAAGTCTCGATGAATGGTCTCAAGGATGGCGCAATAGTCCTCCAGCTCCATCCTGGGCGCAAGCCCTCCCTGCAGGCAGATCTCCGTCGCCCCGCGCCGCTGTGCGTCGGCAGTCCTCTCTATAATCTGCTCGGATGTGAGGAAGTAGCGCTTCGAGTGTTTGAAAGAGCAAAACCTGCAGCTTCCAATGCAAATATTTGTGAAATTGATATTTCTGTTGACGACAAAAGAGACATCCGACTTGCAGCTCTTCTCTCGCAAGAGATTGGCCAGGCGAAAGAGGCGCACGGGCTCGGACCACAGGCGCTCCAGTTCGGCGCTGTCTGCTGCTGCGGCAGGATTGGCGGCACTGGTGCTTTCCCCAAAAAGATCTGAAACGTCCGAGACATTCAATGCATCCGATACATCCGACACCATTTTGCCGTCACCTTCCGGGCTGCTCGCCAGCGCGCCGCTCCTTGGGAATCTGCGAGATCAGCTTTCCATGAGAGTACAGACCGCACCCAAGCACTTCCCCCCTATAAAATACTACCACATAACCGGGCATTGGACCGGACACCGGATCTGACGCCTGATCTGACGCCAAGTCAAATGCCTGATATGACGCAGAGTCGGATGCCGGCTCCGGATCGAATGCCGACTCCGGCGCTAAATCCAATTTCATATCGGGTCCGATCACTTGGGTGCCGCCTTCCAGAAAGAGCCTGGCCTGTTCCTCATCCAGGTGCACCAGGTTCCTGGTGGCGTATTTTCCGAAAACTTGCAGGGCACAGGTGGTGGGCTTCCAGGGCCTGTCTTTGATGTTCATGATGCGCATGCCGAGCGACTCGAAGCTCAGGCGCGGCAGCGGCGCATCGCTGATGGCCCAGATGCTCTTGGCCTTGCGAAAGAACTGATAGCCGGAAAAGACATCTTCAGGAATACCGAAGCGCGACTGCCAGGGCTGCGCGACCTCGGACGCAGACAGCGGCTCAAAGACATTCCTGGTCCTAGTTCTTGATGAGCCTGGCGACAAAGAATCCTCCCGTGTCGTTCTGATGCGGATAGTATCTGGCACAGCGCAATAAGTCATCGCTCAACGTCTCGCCGCTCCATTGATTTACGCCCGGACAGCCAATTAAGCCCGGAAGCGATATCTCCTCCAACCGGACTTCATCGAGCACAGCGTTCACCACCAGCTCGTTTTCCTCCGGTGCGTAGGTGCAGGTGGAGTAGACCACCACTCCGCCCGGCTTTGCCAGACGGACGGCATTTTGCAGCAAGCGGATCTGCAGCTTTTGCAGCTCCAGCGATTTTGTGCGGCTGCTGCGGGAGATGGTGCCCGGACCTCTCCTTTCCCGGCCTTCGCTCGAGCAGGGCGCATCCACCAAGATCCGGTCGAAGGGACCGCGGGGAAAGATCCGGCCATCGTAGCGGGTGATGGCCACATTCAGCACCCCCAGCCGCTCGCAATTGGCACGAAGCGGTGCAACCCGATCCAGGGACGGCTCGTTGGCAATGACCAGTCCCCGGTTGTTCATCATCTGGGAGATCTGAGTCGTCTTGCTGCCGGGAGAAGCACACAGATCGAGGACTGTCTCGCCGGGCTGCGGGTCCAGGACCAGAGGCGGGACCATGGAAAGCTCCTCCTGGACGTGGATATAGCCGAGCAGGTTCTCCACCATCTTTCCGGGGCTCTCGATATCCAGCTTCAGGCCAAGAGGATACCAGTCGAATGCCCTGCAGAGCACGCCCTTCTCCTCCAGCCGCCCCAAAAGCGCATCCCTTTCGATCTTAAGGGTATTGATGCGGCAGGAGCCGGGGAGCGGACGGCTCTGGATGGCCTTGAAAGCCTCATAGTCCGGCACGATATCCCTGTACCTCTCCAGATTATCCATGCCGCCGGAAAGGAGTTCATACCAGAAATAAATTGGCTTTGCCGTCTCTGCCGTCTTTTGCATGATTTATCAGGAAGGAGCAAAAGGATTTAATAGTCGGATAGCGAGGGTGCAAATCGCGTAAAACTATTTTGGGGTTTTCGCGAAGGACGGTGACGATTTGTTCAGAGGCGAAGGAGGATCCCCCATGGGCGGGTCCGCTCCAACTGCTCCGGTAGAAGTTGGAAAAGAGTATGACGTCAAGATCGAGGACATTGCCCGCGAAGGCGACGGAATTGCCAGGATTGAAGGTTTTGTGATCTTTGTTGCCGATACACAGGTTGGCGACGCTGTCAAGATCCAGGTCGATAAGGTAATGAGGCGCTTTGCCATCGGCCATAAAGTCTGAAACTCGGGTTTGAGTTCAATTCTTTGAGGATGGTGACGGATTTGGCATATAACGACGATCGGTCCTCTGCAGGCGCTCCAGCCCCGGTTGAGGCCGGAAAAGAGTATGACGTCAAGATCGAGGACATTGCCCGCGAAGGCGACGGAATTGCCAGGGTCGAGGGATTTGTGATCTTTGTTGCCGACACACAGGTTGGCGATGCGGTTAAAATCCAGATCGACAAGGTAATGAGACGCTTCGCCATCGGACACAAAGTCTAAATCTGCATTCTAAATAATAATCAAGTCTCTGGTTCTATAAACCAGGACTGAAATCTTTGTTTTATAAGATAATTTTGTGCAGTTATCACAATATCTCAAATCCCCATAATTTATTTCATTTAAAATCTAATATTAATTGAGAAAAAGGAGTAATTTGTAGACTATTTTTGATTCATTCATACTCTTTACCAAATGGACCAGAAAAATTTAACTAGAATAATAAAGAATAAACAGCATACCTTAACTGGGGATCAAAGGGGGTTTAAGATGAAGAGAAAAAAATATCAGCGATTCCTTTTAGCAGGAGCTTTATTGGCAATAGCATTTCTCTGCTCGGGCCAGGCTATTACCACCAAAGATCTTTTGCTCATGAGAAATGCTCAAAACTCAGCGCCTGCTGCATCTTTGGTCGGAACAGGAGCAGTGAACCAGCCGCCTTCAGCCAAGAGCCTAACACCGGATCAAGAAGGTCCACTTACGGCAGGGTCAACAATCACTTGGACAGGAACCGCTTATGATCCGGATGGAGATAACCTGTTATATCAATTCTGGCTGAACGGGCCTCTGACTGGGAATACATGGAAACCGATGACCAATTGGAGTGACAGCAATACATGGAATTGGACCACCAGCCCAATCGATAGTGGCGTCAATGTCATAGATGTGCGTGTAAGGGACGAACGCCATGCCGCACCTTGGGGATATGATAGTCATATTAGCGCCGAATACAATATTGACAACATTGCAGGCATTGGCAGCAGAATGAAATCTAATTCCAAGCCTTCTTTGCTGAGTGCAAAGTCAGACAGACAAAGCCCACAAGATCATGGGGTTATGGTAACCTGGACGGCCAAAGCCGTTGACCCGGAGAAGGATACGATTCAATATCAGTTCGTTCTTAAAGGGCCATCTACCGAAGACCAATGGTTGCCGATGACTCCTTGGACTACGAACAATATCTGGATGTGGGACACGAATATGGCAAAGGCGGGCATATACACGATAGAAGTCAGGATAAGAGACGGATACCATGAGGATGTTGAAAGCTCAGATGACTTCAAAAGAGTTGCCTACATCATAAAACAGAAAGGAATAATCGAATAATTCGATCCTTTCGCACAATTTTGCAGGGAATTCCCTCTTTTTTAAAGGTTTCAGCTCTGGAGAATCGTCTGCAAATCCTGCAAAAACAGGTCGATATTTTCCTTTGTTACATGGTTCATGAGAATCAGCCGCAGCGCCCTCCTGGGCTCGCGGGTCATGGAGACGTGCCAGTCGCGCTTCATCAGCTCCTCACGCACCTTCGCCGGGGACGGAACTTGCAGGGCCGCCACGTTCATGATGGGCTCGATCACCGGCTCAACGCCGATTTGCCGTGCGCTGGAAACAAGATGATGTGTGAGATCCATGCAGTGCCGGACAGTTTCCCTGAAACCCTCCCGGCCGAGGTGCATCATCACGGCATAGGTCGCCGCAGCCGCAGCGCCGCTTCTCGTTCCCGTCAGGGAGGCTTGCCTGGCCTTGGTGAGATAGTGAGTCTCTGTTTCCAGGGCGCTCAGGCAATCCTGGCCGCGGAAGAGCAGGCCGCCGGCGGGAATGGTGCTCATGCCCATCTTGTGGGGATCGATGGTGATGGAAGAGACGCCCGGCACCCGGAAGTCCCACCGCCAGTCGCCCTCCAAAAAGGGCAGGACAAAGCCGCCGAAGGCTGCGTCGACATGAAGGTGAATACCGCGATCCGCTGCAATCTTCGCCAGATCCTCAATCGGGTCGACCTGGCCAAACTCCGTGGTTCCGGCAATTCCCACCAGCGCCACGGTATTGTCGTCTACCTGGGACTGCACGGATGCGATGTCCACCTTGAGGCTCTCGTCCAATTCCGCTTTTCGAACCTCCAGGCAGAGCAGGTCTCCGATCTTGTCAAAAGAAAAGTGAGCCGATTCGGGAACTACGATGTTGCCGTTCTTCTTCCCGGCCTCATTCCTGGCCGCCCGAATGGCCTGGATGTTGGATTCCGTGCCGCCCGTGGAGACGTAGCCCGCGGCATTGGGGCAGCCGAGCATCTCGCCCAGCATTTGAACCACGCGCTGTTCGAGGTCTGCCACGCCGGGAAATAGCCCCGGATCTCCCAGGTTGGTCTCCAAAAACATGTCGTGGGCCCTGACCGCAATGGGGTGCGGCTGGGTGCACATGGTCGAGAAGAATCGGTCATAGCTGTAGTCGCGCTTTCTCGTCTCTTCCAGTATGTGCATTACCTCATCTGCGGAAAGGGCCTTTTCTTTCATTCTTTCTCACTTTTGCATTTTTTTGGTTTTCACACAGCCTAAATCGCCTTGCAGCCCCGGTTTTAGTGGCCTGGATTTTAATCCTGCCTGCGCAATGCCTTGAGCATCAGGATCTTCTCCGACCGAGCAACGGTCTCCCGGACCGTGGCGACGGCATCGATATTGGCGGAAATGCTGGTTATGCCGATCTCCACCAGCCTCTTGGCCATCTCCGGGTAAGATCCGGCCTGGCCGCAGATGGAGGTCTTGACACCAGCCTCGTTGCAGTTCTCCACCACATATTCGATGAGCTTCAGGATGGCGGGATGCAGCTCGGTGTAAAGCCCGGCCACGTTTTCATTGTTGCGGTCCACGGCCAGAGTGTACTGGGTCAGGTCGTTGGTTCCGAAGGAGACGAAGTCGAGCCCTTCATCGATGAAGTCCTCGATGGTGAGCGCCGCGCCCGGAGTTTCGACCATGATGCCGACGTCGATCTTCTCCAGGTCCAGACCCTCATCAACCATGATGGCCTTGGCCGCCCGCAGCTCGCGAACGTGCTGGACCATGGGCAGCATGATGCCGACGTTGGAAAGGCCCATCTCATGCAGCTTCTTGAAGGCGCGAACCTCCAGGCGGAAGTGCTCCGTCTCGGTCAGGTCCCTGCGAATGCCACGCCAGCCGAGCATGGGGTTATGCTCGTGAGGCTCGTTCTCGCCGCCCTCCATGGCCCGGAATTCGTCGGTTGGCGCATCCAATGTGCGCACCCAGACGGGCCGGGGGAAGAACGCATCGGCCACGATCTTGATGCCCTTGACCAGCTCGTCGATGTACTCCTCGCTCTTGCCGTTCTTGATGTAGTAGTTGGGTGTCTTGCCAAGGCCGAGAATCATGTGCTCGATCCTGAGCAGGCCGACGCCGTCCGCCAGGGTTGCTGCTGCGGCAGCGGCTCTGTCGGGCTCGCTGACATTGACCTTAACCTCGGTGGCAGTGATGGGCTTGGAGACGACGACGCCCGCAGCACTTGCGGCCGGCTTGGCCGGAGCCGTCACAGCGACGCGGCCCTCATAAACGATGCCCTTGCCGCCGTCCACGGTTATCTCCATGCCGTCCTTCAAAACGGACGTGGCCTTCTTGGTTCCGACCACAGCCGGACAGCCCAGCTCGCGGCTGACGATGGCAGCGTGGCAGGCCATGCCGCCCTCATCGGTCACAATGGCCCCGGCGCGCTTCATGCCCGGAACCATATCCGGCATGGTCATCTTGGTGACCATGATGTCGCCCTGCTTGACCTTGTCCAGATCGCGACCGCTGGTGATGATTCTCACAATGCCGGTGGCAACGCCCGGAGCGGCTCCAAGGCCGGTCAGGATCGCCTTGCCGCTGGCTGCGGCGGCCTCGGCGGGCTTCTTGGCGTTGTTTATGGTAGTAATCGGTCGGGACTGCAAGATGTAGATCTTGTCCTTCTCCACGCCCCACTCGATATCCTGCGGAATGCCGTAGTGGTTCTCCAGTGTCTCGGCATATTTGGAAAGCTGAACCATCTCGTCTTCCGTGAGGACTATTGCTTCCTTCTTCTTGGCCGGGACCTTTATAGTGACGGTCTTCAGGGTTTTGGGGTCCCTGATGATCATGATCTCTTTGGTGGCTATGTACTTGCTGAGGACCTTCTTGGTCTTGCGGTCCACAACGTAGTTGTCTGGCGAGACGCTGCCGCTGACGACCGCCTCACCCAGGCCCCAGGCACCTTCGATGACCACAAGCGGCTCGCCCGTGGAAGGCTGAGAGCTGAACATTACGCCCGACTTCTCCGAGTCCACCATCATCTGCACAATGGCAGAGAGGTTGACCTTGTCGTGATCGAATCCCTGCTCTACGCGGTAAAAGATGGCCCTGGCCCCGTAAAGGGATGCCCAGCATTTGCGCACGGCATTGAATACATCCTCTGCTCCGCGCATGTTGAGGTAGGTCTCCTGCTGGCCTGCGAAGCTGGCATCGGGCAGATCCTCGGCGGTGGCGCTGGACCGGACGGCCACGAATACCCGGCTGCCCTCGCGCTGGCACAGCTCCTCGTAGCGGGATTTGATGGCATCCTCGATATCCTTGGGAACCTTGGCGTCCATGATCAATTTCTTGGCGGCCTTCTCGGCCTTATGAAGTTCCGTCTCCTGATTTACGTCCACCTTGAGAGCTTCGAAGAGCTTCTCGGAGATTCCCGCTCTGTTGATGAAGTCGCGGAAGGCCTGGGCGGTGACTGCGAATCCGCCAGGTACTGGAACGCCGATATTTATCATCTCACCGAGGCTGGCACCCTTGCCGCCTACTGTGGAAAGGTCATTCTTTCCAACTTCCTCCAACCAGACAACAGCATCCAATCTAATCATCCACCCGGAATTTCCTAGGTCTCGATATCTGCCCACCCCTCCCTCGTAACATTATATCAAGCTTTCACAGGATATATAGAATATATACAAAAGGATATATCATCGATTAAGATAATACCGCTCCCGCATGTTCAAACGTTTTTCCGGCGCGGCTCAGGCCAAAGAGGTGTTGCTTGCCCATTGTTCACCCATTATGCGAACCTGCGGCATAGCGTCCTCCGACGCGGCAGGGCGTGCCGTCTCGCAGGATATCATATCTCCGGTGAGCCTGCCCGGATTTGACCGGGCGGCCATGGACGGCTACGCCGTGAAATCCGCCGATACCAGGGGCGCGAGGCCGTCCGCGCCGGTCTTTCTGGAGCGATTCCTTCCCGTAAGAACAGGCATGGAGGTGCCTGCAAACTACGATGCCGTGGTGATGCTGGAGGACGCCAGACTGCGCGCCGACGCCCTGGAGATCACCGCAGAGGTCCACGCCTACCGAAATGTCTCGCGGGTCGGCGAAGACATCACCAGTGGGGAAGCAGTCTTCCGGGAGGGGCATGTCCTGCGGCCTCCCGATATCGCCCTGCTCTCGGCCCTGGGAATTGGCGAGGTCCAGGTTTACGAGCGGCCCAGGGTCGTCATCATTCCCACGGGCGGGGAGCTGGTTCCCATCGGAGAGCGGCCCCTGAAGATAGGAGAGGCTTATGAGATCAACGGCCTCATGGCCGGACTCTATGTGGAAAAATGGGGCTGCGATGCACGAAAACTGGAGATCGTTTCCGACGACTCGGAGATGATTCGCGAAGCAATTGCCGCCAATCTGGATGCGGATATGATTGTGATCATCGGCGGAACGTCTGTCGGCGAGAAGGACTATGCTCCGCGCGTTCTCATGGAGACGGGGGAGCTATTCGTTCACGGCATACGCCTCCAACCCGGCAAGCCCACCGCCTTCGGAGCCGTTCGCGGCACAACCGTGGTCTGCCTGCCCGGATATCCCGTGGCAGCACTTGCCGTTCTCTACCAATTCGTGCGACCGGCATTGAAGAAGATGGCCCATCTGAGCGATTTTCTGCCGCAAATTAATTTTCGGCTCGCCCGCAAGATCCCTTCGCGACCGGGTTATTTGAGCATGGTCCGGGTGGCCTTGAAGAACGGAGAGGCCGAGCCCATCATGGTCTCGGGAGCCGGAATTCTCAGCTCTGTGGCGAGAGCGGACGGTTTTGTGATTGTGCCGGAGGAGCTGGAGGGATTCGAAGAAGGAGAAACGGTTACCGTGTTTCTATTTGAATAGCCGTGACCACTCCCGCCCCCTAAAGGGGAGGGGTCTCCTGCTCTGCTTTTCTATAATCCCATCGCAAAAAAAATCCCACCGCAAAAAAATCAAACTAAAATTTTTCCAGAGGAAAATCTCTCGGACGGCAATTCAAGTAAACTATGCAGGATGAGCTTTGAAAGCAAGACGCATTTTATTCGACATTCATCGAAAAATAGTTAATTTGATATTCTCCCAGGCTATCTTCCAGCCCCGAGGGCTAATATGACCAAACACATCATGTATTTTGCTTGCATCCTGGTTTTGATGGCGGTTACCATCACATCGTTTGCTCAAGACAGCGGGGTTGCCGCAGACTTGGCTGCAAATAATACGACCGCAAATTTGACGGAAAACAACACAACAATAAACGAGAGCCAAATCATTGCACCGGAGAGCACTGCAGAAAATGGAAACAATTCCGCTTCGAACAATACAACCGTGAAGGCTCTTGGCAATACTTCTCCCAAGGAGATCCTGCCTCTGGATACACAGAATAACCAAACATCCAGGAATCTGAGCACGGTGGACAATACAACAGTAGTTGTGGCACCCATTAGCGATATGGCCAAGGATGCCCCGGAGGTTGCGGCAGCCGCATCTTCCGTGCAGGTTGCTTATGCGTCTGAAGGCGCGCTCAAGCTCGGCAATAGCGAAGGCGGATGGAATCCGTTCAATCCCGCGCATAAAGACGTCGAAGCCCTGAAGCTCGACATTGCCACCAAGCCCATGCGAGACACAGGAAGGATGTTCTTCGTCTGCGATATAGTGTAAAATTGGCGGCACTCTAAAAACCATGACGAAATAGAGAGCATGGTATCACCGAATCACATTTTTTCATGCATTTTTTGGGAGGGAGAAAGAGCCTTCGAGGGCACAGGAAAGGAGGGACTTTCGGAGGCTCTAATAGACTATGGGCATTTTAACTATTTATCATTAATTAAATTGTACATAGGTGCATTATGCATCGAAAATAATCATCACAGAAATAAATCAGTCGATCACTTTGGTGTGAAGTTCTATTGCATTCACATATTTATTGAAATTTTGGCAGAAGCAAGAGTATTTATAACATTTTGGGAAGATTTTCACTAATGGGTTCATCGAGGAGATATAAGTGAGATCCAATGCTCAATTTGCTGCCGGCGCTTATGCAAAGATGCGCGGCAGGCTGGGATTCATCCTGGCCGCATCCCTGATTATATCTATTTTGCTTTCCGCGTCAATCGGGGTGGGTGGATGCTATGTCGCCAAAGGTTCCGCCGTAAATGAAAAATTGACGGAAAATCAACTGGAGATCCTGAGAGGCAATCCTGAAGAGTTAAGGGCTTTTTTCCTGGCCATGCCCAAAGGCGGCGATATTCACAATCACATGACGGGCAGCATTTATGCCGAGGATCTGATAGAAGAAGCCGCAAATAGCGGCCAGTGTGTGAGCCTGGATAATTATACCGTTTCCGGCAGATACTGCGGCTCGGCAAATTCAGTGCCGATCAGCGATGCTTACTCGAATTCCCAATTATACAGCCAAATTGTTGATGAATGGTCGGTAAAGGATATCGACCAAAGTCAGGAGAGCGACCATGATGATTTCTTCAACAGCTTCGGCCGATTTGGAGGCGCGACCAGCAATACCAGCTCGTTGGTAGCAATTCTCCGGTCGAGCGCGGCACGGGAAAATGTGCAATATCTGGAGCTTATGACCGGCGCGGGATCGGCTGCCGCCAATTTGGGCAGCAGAGTGGGATGGGACGACAATTTATCGCTGATGTATAACAAAATGGTTGATGGCGGCCTGGATTCCACAGCCCAGAGCCTGAACGATTATGTAAACGACACCGATCGCGGTTCCCAGGCAATTCTGAAGAACAGGAACGATCCCGGCATTAATGTGACTGTGCGCTACATTCTGTCCGCTTCGAGAAATATGCCCAAAGAGAGAGTATTCGGCCAGCTTGCCGCCGCATTTTCTGCGGTCGACAGATCGCACCTCGCGGTGGGAGTAAACTTGCTGAGCGCTGAAGACAACTGGTACTCTCGCGAGAATTATACGCAGCACATGAAGATGATCGAATTCCTGCACGGCATTTATCCGAATGTAAAAATAGCATTGCATGCCGGGGAACTGAATCTCGGAATTGTCCCCCCGGATGATCTTCGATTCCACATCAAGGAGGCGGTCGACATTGCCCATGCTTCAAGGATCGGCCACGGTGTAGACATTATGTGGGAACTGGATTCGGATCAGACCCTGAAAAAAATGGCAGGAGACAAAATTGTCATTGAGATCATGCCTTCGAGCAATAAAGAGATCCTTGGAGTGGAAGGTTTGGAGCATCCGTTCCCCGTTTATTTCCGGTATTCTGTCCCAATCGTTCTGGCTTCCGATGATGCCGGAGTGCTCCGCACGGACCTATCCGAGCAATTTGTGACCATCGCCAGAGATTATCCGCAGGTTAAATATCCCGATTTCAAAAAGTTTGTCAGAAACAGCATCGAGTACAGCTTCCTTCAGGGAGAGAGCATCTGGGCAACCAAGGGCGACTATTCAAGGGCCGTGCCCGAATGCTCGGGATGCGCGCTCGGATCTGAAGATGCCACACCAAAATGCAAGTCGTTCCTGGAGCAGAGCGAAAAGGCAAGATTGCAGTGGAAGCTCGAGGGAGATCTGGCCAGTTTTGAGAAAGAAATACGCCAAACTGCCGTTCATTGAGATCTCAGGATTTGATCCCCAAATTTTTTCTGCGGGGAAATGAGCAAAGAAATGCTGCGGTGATAAGGAATGCTGTGGTGACGGCTCATCATATCATCAGAAATCATAAAATAAGAGGTGCAGAGCCGTATCGCTGCAGCATCAGACTTTATGCTGTGGTCTTTGTCTTGGCGATGTACTTGATCAGCTCTGCACCAAGCCGGGAAGTCTTCTGAACTTCGCTTGCCACATCATCGAGGGTTGCGCCGCCGGCGGCCAGTGAATTGATCTCCTGAAGCGTGGATTCGTCTACGGTGAAGTACTCGTCGAGGTCCTTTCTGTGGCCCCAAACGTCGCCTTCCAGCATCTCTATGCCCTGCATGTCCAGGAATACCTGAATGGCGTTGGACATGGTCTTGCGGTAGGATGGCGGCACCTGGATCATGCGCAGCCTTGGGCACCTTTGCATCAGATTCAAGTAATCCACATTGCTGGCCCTGAATGCCAGGTGAACTGTCTTCTCATTTGGGTTCAGGTTGGCGATCTCGCTTCTTGCACTTATTACTCTAATTCTCATCGTATCACTCCAATACCTAAGTTGCCTCGATAATATTAATAGACACTTGCGGTGCACACATCCGTACAAATAGTAATTAGTGAAATGAAGGCAAATGCGTTTTCGATCGTGGGCACAGATGAAGTACCAGATGAACCACCAGGTGAAATATCAGATCCTGTCCCTGGATCGACCCTTCAATAAAAATGGATGATTGCCCCGGCAAAATATATGAAATGCTGCTTGACTTAGGCTCTATGCGTATTATTTTCCACAAGGCGTTCTGCGAGAAGTTCCCCAAGCAAGAGCAAGTGTGTTGGCATCAGGGGCGAAAGAGAAGGGACGAAAAAAGTCTGAATATAACGATTTCCTGCAGAAAAACGCTTTCGAGCCGGACATTCGTTTCTATCGTCCGGCTCGCCGATCCTCACAGATTTGAACTGAAGTGCATTTTCGACTTACTCTTCCGGCGCATCTCTGAAGATAGTCTGCTCTCGACCGGCACCCACGGACACCGCTGAAATATCCACGCCGAGCAGATCCTCCAGACGCTCCACATAGGCCCGCGCATTCTCCGGCAGATCATCATAATCCCCGACGCCCGTGATGTCTTCCGTCCAGCCGGGCATGTCCTCGTAGACCGGCTTGCACTTGGCCAACTCGACCGTGCTCTCGGGCGGATAGCCGACAGTCTCCCCGTCAAGCTCGTAGCCCACGCAGATCTTTATCGGATTGATGCCGGTCAGGACGTCCAGTTTGGTCAACGCCAGTTCGGTGTAGCCGTTCAGGTAGACCGACTTCAGGCCGAGCACGGCATCAAACCAACCGCAGCGGCGGGCGCGTCCGGTGGTTGTTCCATACTCGTGCCCCTTCTCTCGCATCTTCAGACCCATCTCGTCCTTCAGTTCCGTGGGCATGGGACCCTCGCCGACGCGGGTGATGTAGGCTTTTATCACGCCGACGACGTTATCGACCATGACCGGACCGACGCCTAAATTGGCACAGGCGCTTCCGGCGGTGGTGAAGCTGGAGGTGACGAACTTCTGGGTGCCGTGAATGACATCCAGGAATGCTCCCTGAGCGCCCTCGGCCAGGACGCTCTTCTCTTCGATCAAAGCGACGTTGATCTCCCGCGAGACATCGGTCACTCTATCCTTCAGACGCTTTCCGATCTCCAGGTACTCGTCTATGAAAGGTGCGTACCTGACCACGGTCGGGTCGCCGCCCATGTCGGCGATGGCCTTCTCCTTGGCCGGGCCGATCTCCAACAGCTTGGCCTCCAGCAGGGCCGGATCGGTGAGGTCTCCCATCTGGACCTCCTCGCGAGCGATCTTGTCCACATAGGCAAAGCCGATGCCGCGGTTTGTGGTTCCTATCTTCTCCGTCCTGGCCTTTTCCCTCAGGCCGTCCAGCTCGATGTGGTAAGGCATGATGATGGTCGTCTTGGCATCGATGCCTATGTCGAGCTTGATTCCCTCGGATTCAAGAGCCTGAATCTCGCTCCAGAGGACGCGCGGGTTGAGCACTACGCCCGGACCGATGAGCAGCCTGCGCCCGAAGATGGCTCCGCTTGGAACCAGGTGCAGCTTGTAGGTCTTGCCGCCTACAACCACGGTATGTCCTGCGTTGTCGCCGCCCTGGAAGCGCACGACGATATCGTAGTTCTCGGCCAGCAGATCGATTACCTTGCCCTTGCCCTCGTCCCCGAACTGTGCACCAGTGAGAATCGTAAACATGCCATTGGGGTTATCGGCCACGTAGATAACAATTTTGATGCCAAATCGGTGCGGCGACTTGCCCTGCAGCTAGGACCGCTGTCGGAGAACGTGCTCTGCGATCGCGTCCGCCACATTGACGCCAGAAGCCTCAAAGATCCCCTTTCCCGAAGGCGTTCCGTTCACCTCGATGACCTTCAAACCTTCGCCGGTCTCCAGCAGGTCCACTCCGCAATAAACCGCACCCACTGCCCGGCTGGCGCTGACGGCCAGGTCCCGCAGCTCATCTGTGACGGGGCACGGCTCAGCCCTGCCCCCACGAGCAAGATTGGTGATCCACTGCCCAGGCGGAGCCACGCGATAGATGGCCCCCATGAGTTTGCCGTTCACGACGAAAGCCCTGATGTCTCGCGGCGAATGGAAGGCTATGAATTCCTGGAGATAGACCAGGCCGTCCTTTTCCAGGATGGCAGCCAGCTTCGCAGTATCGCCTTCGTCACCACTCCGGAGTTTTTCTATCCCCTTTCCCTTGAATCCAAAAAGCGGCTTGGAGACGGCCTTTCCGTATTCTTGCAGGATTACTGCCGCGTCCTTTTGGCTGGTAGAGACGGCAGTCCTGGGAGTCGGCACTCCGGCACGCTGCAATGCCTGGGAGGTAGCGAACTTGTTGGCCGCCCTGGCGATGGCCTGGGGCGGATTTATGACGGGGAGGCCGAGGCTTTCCAGGACTTGCAGCGCCTCAAACCGGAAGGCCACATCCTGCGCACCCCTGCGCCCCAGATCTCTCACCACCAGG
>Ga0074198_1000887_pt1 | contig 24758 bp, 15 predicted proteins | sample EPASupsiteSAE323_FD_64527 | JGI IMG/M metagenome (GOLD analysis project Ga0074198, IMG submission 64527) | Bioremediated contaminated groundwater from EPA Superfund site, New Mexico - Sample SAE3-23 | ecosystem: Environmental > Aquatic > Deep subsurface > Groundwater > Contaminated ...
TTCTCTTTCATTATCTGATAAATCAACAATATATTTCTTATTCATTGATTTTTATAGTACGTACTATTATAAAGTACTTTTGGTTAACTTTAACCTATAAATTTAACAGTCTCCGACCACTAGGTATGTACGACACTTAGGAACCGGAGATAATTAGAACCATATATGATCATAAAAAATCTTTGGTCACATGTGCAGAAGATAGAAGGATCTGATAAGTCTCCTTTTCATTTTCTTCATGTTGGTGGTTACCAGGCTATTCTCTCTATTCAAAATAATAAATTCATCGTGTATGTGGTAGAAGTCGGTCCTCGGAAAACAATATACTTGAAATATTGATCCGTTATAGGAAACAAAATAATTTTCAATAGACCTCACCAATTTTGGATCAATATTAACTCCAAGTTGTTTGTGATCATAGTGGTGGACCATCCTGTGATATGGAAATAGGCATGTTCCAAAGTGTGCTGGTCCGGATCAATCTGTGCCATGCCGTTACTATCAATACCTGTAAACACCTATAGGTAAATCATGCAAGAGGCTTCTACAATATACATTCGATCAGATTTGAAGGAACAATTAACGAACCTGAAAACCCATCCCCGGGAGTCCTATAGTGCGGTCATTGAGCGCCTTCTCTCTTGTGCCATTGATCCCGATCCTCTCACTTCAGAAGAGATAGCTGGTATTGAAGAAGCTCTCGCGGATATCAAAGCTGGTAAGGTACATTCTGAAGAAGAGATCATGAAAGAATTCGGGGTTGAATGACTGAATTCCAAATAATCTACTCGAATAAAGCCAAAAGAAATCTTAAAAAAATACCCCTGCCAATTGCCCAAGAGATAATCAGAGCTATACACGAACTCAAGAATTATCCCTGGTCACGGGTGCAGAAGTTAGAAGGATCTGATAAGTCTCCATTTCATTCTCTTCATGTTGGGGGTTACCGGGCTATCCTCTCTATTCAAAACAACAAACTCATCGTGTATGTAGTGGAAGTCGGCCCCCGGAAAACCATATATTGGAAATATTGATCCGTCATTTGAGATAGAATTGTCTTCGTTAAACTCCCTGATTTATCAGTCCCAATAAATCTCAAGTTGTTTGAGATCATCTTGGTGGGCGACTCTGTGATCAGAAAATTGGTCTGGTCCAAAAGTGTGCCGGACTGGATCATGCTGTGCTGTGCCGGGTATATCATCAAATCTTTAATGGATTTTTTCAAATATGGATTTTCATTCTAATGAGGGAAAAAACAATCCCTCTTTGAGACAGAGTAATTGGTATAACAATATGAAACCTGAAGTTCAGGAATGGCTCCATCAGGCTGAGTATGATTATGAAGATGCTGAATATCTCATCCCAGGAGAGAGATATCCTAAAGCGGTATTCTGTTGCCACTTGGCAGTGGAAAAGGGATTAAAGGCCCTGTATCTTCATCATTTCAATAATCAACCCCCCCGGACCCATAACCTGGATTTTCTTATTCAGGCTATTCCCGGTGGAATCCCTGAGAGATTCGAAGACTTGATGGATCTCCTTGAAGATATTAGTGTAAAAGTCAGGTATCCCCCGGTGCTTGATCTCCTTCTTCATGAGATCACTGCTGATGTTGCGAAGAAAATTTTCGAGGACACAGGAGAGTTTCTAACATGGATACGCGAATCAAATCTCTGATAGATGATCTCTTGACGGAGACAAGAAAGCTGGGAATAGATACCTCTACGCTGGTACTTTTTGGTTCGCAATCAGATGGAACGGCATCAGATGGGAGCGATGTAGATATCGCACTTATTTCTCCATCTTTTCAAAATCTTACTTCGTTACAGCGAAGGAAGCGGATTAAACCAGCCTTATACAGAATCATTGAAAGATATCACGTTCCCGTCGATCTGATTTTACTTACCCCTGAAGAATATGATAAAGAAACCTCTATTCGAATGTCTTTCATAAGGAATGGGGTAAATATTCCCGTCCCTGCTTAGTCAGGGATTTATATTTTTCGCCACTTCCTGGAATCCTCATCAGATGAATGATTGATCAGAACAGAGTCACAATTTTAAAGCAACCCCTGATGACTGGGAGGATATCGGTGTGCCGGACAGGATCATGTTGTGCCGTGCCATCACAAAAATGTCTATTATCAATGAAAACCCATATGCTTATAGCGTATTTTCAGGGGTAAAATGATGCGGCACCTCCTGGGACAAAAGATCTGAAAAAGTACCTTGCTGTTGTGATATTTGTCCGAAAAGTGAACTTTTCATTTTGACCTTTTTTTGCTCGAAGGATTTGAACAATTTGTCTGGGATCACTGCTGAGGCTTCCGGACAGTGTGTTTAAAATCATTTTTAAAGGTGTATAAAACCGTAATTGTAAAGCGTGATTCTCATTCTTAATTTTTCGTTATCAGTTTATAACCTGTTTGTGATGCCGCATTGTAATTTACAGACAAAACAGAATTGAAAGGAACAGGGAAATGTTCCTCGAGATTGTGGGGGATGAAAAAAAAAGAGAGGAACTGTGTGCTTTTGTCCAGTCGTGATATCAGAGATTGCATCGAGACATACAATCTCAATGTATAGGGCCTGTTTGACTAGACCCCTTACAGAAAGTCCCTCACCGGCTCATCGGCATATACAATGTCTATCTGATTATGGATATTGGTGTATTACCAGACGAACGGGAGAAGGTTGTCAGAGAGGAGGTAAATCATCTCCACTCTCCTGATTCAGTATCTCGGAGCGTTACAAACGCCCCGCTAACAATCTGGATATAACGGAGATACATCAGGATCATGGCTATTCCATTTGAGAAAGCCACGACCAGAGATATCACCGTGTGACACTCGGTATGCTCATATTCCCTCCTCATACTCCACAGCCTCAGAAATGTTCATATGCCCGGCTACAAACGACCGTTCCCGCTGGGTCTGATTCTTCGTGTCTGTCCCTTTGCTGAGGGATACCATACCGGTTGCATCTATATCAGTCAGTGAAACTGTCTGCTTTTCGCGTAATGCACGAGATGATATATATGTTCCATTTAACCATAACCCGAGAGAGGATATTTCATCATACCGGGTTTTATTATTGACACGCTGTGCGAATGTACAAAGAGATTCCTTAACCCTGGCTGTTCGCTTCTGGGCGCTGAACTCATATACCACGACCGGTTCGGATGATCGGATCACGGTATGAGTCTGCATATCATCGGTAAGAATCAGTTCCCGGTTCATCGCGGATCGGTGGTTCATAAAAAGGGTTGCTACATACGATTTTTCTCATGTACCATGACATGACTCATGCAGTCCCATCGGTTAAAATCGAAGAAGAGATCAGATCCGCAGACATCCCCCAGATGCCAAGCATGCATACCAGCCCGGCTATCGCTATAATCTTCTGCATCTTAATCAGCCTCGAATGATGAAAAAGAGAGATGTTTAAGCGGGTAAGCGACAGTGTCGACACAGGTCACAACGGCGGTCAGAATGGCATCATTCTCGTAAAAGGAAACCACCACAGAATCGCGTTTGAACGTGATCGTGAAATTCTCGCCGTTGGACCAGTGGCACTTCATCGTACTGCTGAAACTGTCTTCGCTGCTGTCATGAGATGGAGTTCCCCCCATTTCACTCCTGATGGTAACATCTGCCAGGATGGTGACGATATCCGTGGTAACCTGAACTCGGTATTAATTATGGTGTATTCCCTAATTAATGCCGAGTGCAGGAACTACAGTGATGGAAGTCTTAATGAATATCCTGCGTTAATTGGATGGTCGATAATGGTTTTGAGCCTGTCATCATCAATAGAATCAAAAAATACTGTAGTATCAAGAAAAAGAGAAAGATTCAAACAACTGATTTGAATTTTTCCATATCACGCCGGTAATCCTCTTCAGATACAACCTATGTAATAATACCACGAGAGTTTACCGCTCCACCATACGGCAGCATCCCACGCTGGTATACTTTCCCAATATTCTCCTGTGGGTCCACCTGTTATTCCATATTCTTATATTTTTTTAATTATTACTTAAATATATCACTGGCTGATACCTTTCAATATATCACCACTTTAATTTCGTAACATTGAACACAATATTGCATTAGAGAAGTCTTATCCAGTGTAATGTAATTCCTGGTTCAACGTTTACTCCTCTTGAGGTAATTGTGTCCCTTTAGAAAGCAATTCGATATATTTAACAAATTTATATCGTTTATATCTGGTTTTTCCACTCGTCTCAACTACATATCCGGCATCAACATATTTCTTTACAAGACGTGCAGCCGCCTGATGAGATATACCACAGTGGTCTCGAATATTTGGAATAGAAAAAATCGGAGATGAGAATAACATATTGTTCAATTTTATACCGTTTATTCCACCAATATCTTTATTGATTACCCAATCATCGAGATCTTTCTTCATCCGTACTATAGATTGGGAGGTCTCTTTTGTAAGATTTGAAGCTTCCACAACCCCAGTGAGAAAGAACTGAATCCATCCCTCAACATCCCCATTTTTAGAGATATTTCCGAGTTGTAAATAGTGCTCTTTTCTTTTTTCCTTTAGATAATAACTGATGGTTAGAATTGGGTGCTCAATCACCTTTTCCTTTAAGAGAAACATTATGATAAGCAACCTTCCAACCCTTCCATTTCCATCAAGAAATGGATGTATCATTTCAAAATACGCGTAAATAATCGCTGCTTTAATTAACGGCGGGGTATGATCATCAGAATTTATATAATCAATAAGATTCGTCAACCGAAACATAACATCCTCTTGTGGTGGTGGATCATACTTAGCTGAGTAGCAATCATCACCACCAACAAAATTTTGGATTGGCCGAATATGGCCCGGCATCTTATTCTTTCCTCTGACACCGGTAAGGAGAGTTTTGTGTAATGAACAGAGAAGGGAAATAGAGACTGGCTCACTTTTTATCTTTGAAAAACCTTCGGTAATAGCCTTAAAATTATTTACAACTTGCCGGATATGTTCAGGATTATCATCCGATTCGATATTTGCTTCGTAACTTAGGAGCCCGCTGAATGTAGCTTCAGTACCTTCTATCTGTGCACTTAGCAATGCCTCCTTTCGGGCAAACATAAATGATAACAGATCAGGGTCAGGAACCATCCCAATGATTGCATCAAGAAAAGATAGTGCCCTATCCGCATTAGAAAGAGATGATTGTATTTCTGGTGTTAATTCAAATGGAGGATTCAAAGGGAGATTTGCAGGAATAAAACAAGTGCATCCGTCAGGCTGCTCTTGAAATTCACCAGTATTGTATTTCATTTACTTTACATCCCTTTATATTTGTGTCCACACATTGAACTTTAGAGTACATTATTCATAGATTTTCGTTTTAATGTATTCTTCGGTTCAATGTTTATGTCTAAAGAGGCTGTTGCACAAACCCATCGAAGCCCAATATAACGTTCATGGAGTCAATTGAAAGTACTTTACCTTAGTATGGCCAATATATTATCAATGTACGATACACTGGGTCGAGATTTAGAACAACTTTTCCTTCTGCCTGAAAATATCAAGGATTGAATTTCAGAGGATGATTTTAGTCTTATTCTCATCTACTTAGTCTCAATACTCGATCTCTGTCCATTATACAAAGAACATCGTGAAGACGGTCAGGGGGCAGCATTTTATCATCCCGAAATTATGGTTGGTTTAATTATTTACTCATATTTTCATGGTGCCCGGTCAAGCCGTCAAATAGAAAACAAGTGCCGATATGATGTGGGATATCGAATAGTTACCCGAAATTCTCTCCCCGATCATACAACAATATCCCGGTTTCTCAAGAAAAACAGTTCATTTATTGGAAACCTTTTCATCCCGGTATTGACCCTTCTCAATGAATCTGGATTAATCAATAACAAACTTCTCGCATTGGATGGAACCAGAATTAAGGCTAATGCTTCACTTGGATCAAATCTACCATATGAAAAGATTGAAGCTGATATTCAGAAAAAATACAAGAAGTTCAGGAAAAAGACATCGAAGAGGATCTTCTCTAAGGCCCTGAAAATTCAGGGAATGAGGTTTCAGAAGAATTAAAAAAACATTCCACCCGAATGAAACGATTTAAAGCGTTAAAAGAGCGATTTGAGGCATAACAAGCGGAAAAGTCTCAAAAGAAGGAAGATAAGATAGCGGAAAGGGTCGAAGAGGAGAAACAATCTGGCAGAAAAAACGCGGTAGAAAACCGAAAAAACCGCAAAAGAATCCTGATGAACAGAGTCTTGCAAATACAACAGATCCGGATAGTTCTTTGGTGAAAAGTGGTCCGGGTTGTATCCAGGGGTATAATGGACAAATAATTGTGAACCAGGATGGGTTCATTCTTGTCCCATTGTTGAGTAATTCTCCCGTTGATTACAGATTGCTTCAACCCCCATATGAAAGACTAAAAGAAATTGCAGAGGCAACTGGCATTTCAATTGAATATCTTCAATTACTGACAGATGCCGGGTATTGGAATTATGAAAACTACCTGTACATGAAAATGCAAGACATTTGTTTTCTTTGTTCAACATGTCATGAACCAGATATATTCCAAATCAGGGGAATTGAGATCATCATGTCGTTTAGTATATTAAAATCATTCCCTCCAATGCTCCGGCTTATTCAACGCATCTGCACAAACAACCCGGCCGGTAATCCCCTCGGCATCTTTAGTATCTAAAAATTGCACCATCCATGCACCGGCATGCTCTTCCGGAATTGGATATGGTGCAGTAAATCCCATCCTGCCGGCATCATTCTTAAACCCGTATTTTGGATAGTAGGTCTCATGCCCAAGAACAAAGACCATTTCTACACCCCGGTCCTTCAGCTTTTTCAGGCCCTCGCGGATCAGCATTCCACCGATTCCCTGCTTCTGGTACTTGGGCTTAACTGCCAAAGGTGCAAGAAGGGAGATTTGAGGCGAGCAATCATTTCCTTTGATTGTTGCTTTTGTGAACAGGATATGCCCGACTGCTTCATCTCCACGGAAAGCTAGTAATGATAGTGTCGGCTTTGCACTTTCATCTTCCAATAGCTGGGAAACTAAAATTGCTTCCTTTTCATTGCCGAAAGCCTCTTTTTCCACTTGCATTACTGTATCATGATCGGACTCTTTTTCTTCCCTGATGTGAATATTATTTGCTGTCATTTTTCGTTCCTTAAAATTTTTTACCGTAACTCACTAAAAAGATTTCTTCAATGTCTGCCTGTCATTCCTGGTTTAACAACCGATATCATCCGCTAATCCTGGCATTCTCCCATGTGTGTGAGGTGATGACCGGTAATTCACGGTCGTGCACCCACTATTAACCCAAGTTTGTCACTTTGACTTCAGATTCTCAATGAGATCATCCACTATCGCGATCTAATTATTCAGAATTTCATCGGAATACTGCATTTGACAGTAGAAGGTTTTCCCCTCAAAAGTTCATGTAATCTCCCAATTATAGTACAAAATCATCGTGTTTATGGCATCAAAATTGGAGTGAATGAACTTTTGTCTTCCTCATCCACGAATCAATCGTAACTGTCAAATTCGATAGCGCCGTTTTGATGAATTTTGTTGGCTACAATCATTTAGATTGTGAAATCCATGATTATTCCAACGGTTTACTTGAGGGGTTAAATAGTATGATTCAACCAATTAAAGCAAACTCTAGAGGATATCGAAATGATGATAATTTTATGATGATGATCTTCCTTCGTCAAGTTAATCTTAAACTTGACTTACCCACATGAAACGACGAAGAGCCTGTTTTTATTCCGGATCGGGATGCCCGTGAATAAGCATGAAATTGGAATGAAAGAAGAGTGAAATCATTGTGTACACGATAGTACATTGCCCTAATTGCGAAAGATTAAAAAAATGTAGAGATGCAGCCTCTTTAACAACCCCGGCAATTATTTTGTTTAATATGATGGTTCAATAAATACCGGGGAATGAGGAAGAATCGGCTAGATGATATGCCTATTTGAGATTAACAAAGTACATGATACATATTTTTCGGAAAAAATAATCCTTGGACTTGGGTTAAGAATTGATCCTGAAACCCGGAAATGAGAAAGGGCTGCTATGATCACAAAGAATAATTGTCCTCCCTGCCATTATTCTTTATTAATACTCTTTTGTTTTGATTTCTGAAGGGAGAATCAATGCTAGAAATACCAATACATTCTGAAAATCTAAAGGAAATCTACACCGGGAACAATTCAACCCTCTATTATCAGGAGACTAGTACCATCGGAAAACCAATTGTGATAAAAGTCATGAATGAAGAGTTCCCGTCTCTTCATCAGATTAAAAGATTCTATAACGAATATGATTTTTCCAAGGACATTGAGCAGATTCCAGGAATACGAAAGATATACGAGAAAACAAAATATCAGAATAGAAATGCCCTGGTTATGGAGTATATCTCTGGCATCACAGTAAAGGAACTATTTACAGAAATACATGATCTCAATGAGTTTTTAAAAACCGCCATCGCAATAACCAAGACTCTTGCCGTTTTGCACAAGCACCATATCATCCATAAAGACATTAATAGCAATAACATTCTGGTTCATCCTCCTGATTTCACGATATACATCATCGACCTGGGAATAGCATCAAAACTTGATGTCAGAATTCAGAATCCTGGTAATCCCAGAACTCTGGAGGGAACGCTCCCGTACCTCTCTCCTGAACAGACCGGCAGGATGAACCGGGTAGTGGATTACCGAACTGACCTTTATTCTCTTGGTGTAACTTTTTATGAAATGCTAACGGGTAGGCTCCCGTTTGTGTCTGATGATCCAATGGCACTTGTCCATGCCCATATTGCCACCATCCCTACTCCTGTTCATGAGATAAATCCGTCAATCCCAAGGATGGTATCTGATATTGTCCAGAAATTAATGGAGAAGAATGCAGAGGATCGATATCAGTCGGCTCTCGGCCTTGGCAGTGATCTCTCCCTGTGTCTCCGGAGGTATGAAGGTACCAATCAGATTGAATCATTTGATCTCGGGAGAGAGGATTATTCAGATCGATTCCTGATCCCTCAAACCCTCTACGGCATCGATACTCAGAAAGCCGTGCTCATGGATGCGTTCAACCGTGTCACAAACGGATATACTGAATGCGTGATGGTAACCGGATTTTCAGGCGTGGGGAAAACATCACTGGTATACGAAATCCATAAACCAATTACAAGGCACCGGGGTACCTTTGTTTCCGGCAAATTTGATCAATATGAGAAAGCACTCCCCTATTCAGCTATCATACAAGCCTTCACTAGTCTCATCAATATCTTTCTGATGGAAGATGATGCAATAATTTCTTCTCTTAAAATTGCGATTGAACAAAAAATTGAGAGAAACGGGAAGGTCCTCATTGATCTGATTCCGAATCTTGAACTGATTCTCGGTGAGCAACCGGCAGTCGCAGATCTTGGCCCTCTTGAAGCCCTGAACCGGTTCAATCTCGTCTGCAGAAATTTTATCTCTGTCATCAGTACCCCTGACCATCCGCTGGTTCTCTTTCTTGATGATCTCCAATGGGTAGACCATGCATCTCTATCTCTGATTAAAACACTCCTTACTGATCAAGATATCTCTTCATTTCTTCTGATTGGGGCATATCGGAGTAACGAAGTGACTGATACGCATCCCCTCATGATTACGCTGGAAGAACTGGGGAAAACATCAGTATCGGTCAGAACAATTGTGCTTTCAGATCTCCCACTCGAGAGTGTAACTTCACTTCTCGTTGATACTCTTCATGACGAAAGAGAAAATGTTACTTCTCTCTCTGAACTGATATATATAAAAACGGGAGGAAATGCCTTCTTTGTTCACCAGTTTCTCAAATCACTCTATGCAGAAGAGTATCTTGTGTTTGATGAAATGTCCCATAAATGGGAATACAATCTCCCAGCCATCTCATCGAAACAGTACACCGAAAATGTAGTGGAGCTGATGGTTGGGAAGATCTCGAAATTCCCTTCAGAAGAGCAAAAAATCTTATGTCTTGCTTCCTGTATTGGAATCCGTTTCTCATTACAGATACTTGCTGCTGTCTCACACAAAAGTCAGAAGGAAATCATCACTCTTCTGTATGGTGCCATCCATGAAGGACTCATTATTCCCCTGGATGAGAATCTCTCCCTTATTGAACATGGAGAAGTACATGGTGATATCACCAGCGATCTTGCGTTTTTGCATGATCGGGTACAACAGGCAGCATATTCCCTGATCCCGGAGGAAGAGAAGGCCGTATTCCATCTTGAAACAGGAAGAAGCCTCCTGGCTTTGTATCATGAACCGGATGATTCATTTCTATTCCAGATTACCGGTCAGTTCAATAATGGGCTGGCTCTAATCCATGATGAATCAGAGAGAATCAGAGTCGCTGAATTAAACCTGAAAACCGGGTTAAAAGCAAAAAAGGCTACCGCCCATGCACATGCCTGTGAATTTATGAGAATCGGCATGGAACTATTGCCTCCGGATGCATGGGAACGGTTTCATGACCTTACCTTTCAACTCGTAGTTCATCGGGCTGAGTGCGAACATATCCTCCTCCGATATGCTGAGTCTAAAAGCCTCCTGAAAGAAGCGTTTGATCATTCAAATTCAGTGGAAGAACGACTTTCCATATTTATTCAACAAATAAATCAGGCAACCTGGGAAGGGAGATTTGCCGATGGCATTCAAATCGGAATTCAGGCATTCAAAGAGTTTGATATTACTCTTCCGGATCTTGATGATAGTGTTGCAATTGATGGATATATACAAGGTCAGACGGTATGGTTTTTAGAGAACTGGAAAGAAAAACCAATCTCTGATCTCATTTCTCTTCCTGAAAGTACCTATGTAGTGTATACCCTTCTCACCCACATATTGGGAAATCTTATCGATGCGGGTATTATCATTCCTGCCTATCTCCCGGTTCTCACATATACTTCAGTCAATCTTTCAATACAACACGGAATTACCCCTAACTCAGCATATGGATTTATCAGTCATGGCATGATGCTCTCAGCTACCACTATCGATTATGCCGCATCATATGAATTTGGTAAAGCAGGGTTAGCCCTTGCAGAACGCATTCCTGATAAAAAAATCGCTTCGAGGGTGATGAATCTCTTTATTTTTATGGGATATGTGAAATCCCCCCTTGCTGAAATACCGCCCTATGGAGAACAGGCATATCGTTTTGGTATCGATAGTGGTGAATTTACCCATGCGGGGTATGGTCTTATAAATGGCCATAGGGCCCTCGTCTCTGCAGGTGTTACCTTATCTGAATGTGCTCAGGTGGCTGATTCGTATCTTACTCTTGCTAGTAAACTGAACCGGAAGTACTTGATTGACGTGATGATGTCTACTTCCGTTCGGTTCATTATTGACATGACCGGAAGAATACCTCACCCGGAGTTCAATAAACCTGAAGACACTGAAACTGCAATTCAGAATACGGAGTTTGATTTCGCAAATGCTCTCGTGAAATTTTATCGCATTTTTTCACTCTTCATCATGGAACGTGATGATGAAGCCCTCCCTCTGATAGAGCTTAATTTTCTGCCATTTATTGAAATCTCCGTCCAGCGGGTGGAATACCGGTTCATCATATCCCTCCTCTTCCTCCGAAAAATACCTACGGTCGATGATGCACATAAAAACCGATACATGGATATTATTCAGGATTATCTCTCTTTTTTAAGGAAAATTGCAAATTCTGCCCCGTACAATTTTCTCTCGCTGGTCCGTCTTATCGAGGCTGAACTGGCTGCATTAGAAGGAAAGTCATTCGATGCAATGCATCTCTATGATGAGGCAATACAGCAGGCAAATGAACATAATTTTCTTCATTATGAAGCAATCGCACATGAATGTGCAGGAAAGTTTTGGTTAAGCCAAAGCAAACCGGATTTTGCCGTTATGTATCTGCAAAAATCTGTATACTGCTTTGATCTCTGGGGTGCGAGTGAGAAAGTCAGGGATATGAAGCAGAAATATCAGAAGGTATTCACCCACTCACAGAGACTACTCTCATTCACCTCGTATAGTTCGATGCAGTCTTCCGGTTCAGGTTCGCTTACAACCAAATCCGGTGCATTAGATATCAATACCATCATAAAGACTTCACAGGCTATGTCAGAAGAGATTCACTTGGAAGCCCTTCTGGAAAAGATGATCCTGTTTGTGATGGAGAACGCCGGTGCAACGAAGGGAGTTCTTCTCACTCTCGCAGGAAGTTCCCTTCTCGTCCGGGCAGCAGGAGAAGTAGAAGGGGATCATATAACAACAATGATTGACATCCCTTTGAATGAATATCCTGATATCCCCCGTTCAATCGTTAATTTTACTGAAAGAACAAAATCCTCTCTAATCCTTGAGAATGCACAACATGATGGAACCTATGAAAAAGATCCCTATATCAGGAGAGAACAACCAAAATCCATTCTCTGTATGCCAATAGAGAACAAGGGGGAATTATTCGGCGTTTTATACCTTGAAAATAAGTTCTCATCCGGGGCATTTACACAGGAGCGGCTTGATCTTCTCAGGATATTGGGATCCCAGGTGGCCATTTCTATCGAGAATGCACAGCTGTATCAGCATCTTGAAGATGAAGTGGAACAGCGAACCTTGGAGATACAGAATCAGATACTCCTTCTGAACAAGGAGATTGCAGTCAGAAAAGAGGTAGAGAAAGAGCTTCAGGAAACCAACGAAATATTCCGGCTTTTTACTGACAATTCCTCTGAGGTTTTCTTTATTACGGATATTACGGTCACAAAAGCACTGTATATGAGTCCTTCAATTGAAAAAATATCCGGATATAAGGTTGAAGAAGCAATGCGATTGACACCAGCAATTTCAATACCTGCGGAGACTTTATCAGATCATCAGCCAAAATTGGTAGAAAGGGCAAAACTGTTTTTAGAAGGTATTGGTAACAAACACGAATACATCGATGAACTGATGCAGTACCGGAAGGATGGTTCGATGATCATTTCTGAGCTGACTTCCCGATACATCCGGAACAGGTATGGTGAACCCATTCGAATATGCATTCTTCGGGATATTACCGAAAGGAAAAAGATCGAAGAAGCCTTGAAAGAAAGTGAATCATTCAACCGTGGACTAATTGAGAACCTTCCAGATTATATCGCGGTATATGGGTATGACAAAAAAATCCTGTATGTGAATCCAGCTTTGATTGCAGCAATTGGTTATCGGTTGGAAGAATTGGTATCCATGCCCATACTGTCATTATATAATGATGAATTCAGGAAAACCGGGGAGGAGATCATATCTTTCAGGATCCAGGGGAATACCTTTCCAGTATATGAGGCAGATATTGTCTGCCATGATAACAGCCGGAGATCGGTTATCATTAAAGGAGCTCACATCCAGTATCTCAATCATCCTGCTGTTCTCCTCCTGATGAATGATATTACGCATCGGAAAGAGATGGAACGGGCGTTAAAAGAGAATGAGGAAAAATTCATTTCCATATTTGAGAAAACACCAGATCCCATCCTCATTCTGAACTCATCATATCAGGTTGTTGATGTGAATCGCGGGTTTGAACAATACTTTGAATATTCACATAATGAGGTTCATGGGAAACATGTGAATGAACTGGATCTCCGATTACAGCAGGAAGTAATTGAATCACTACTCACAGAGAGTAAGGATGGTTCTCCTGCATCTCATATGGAGATGGAACTGTTAAAAAAGACAGGTGCTCCTTTTATTGCGGAAGTAGCAATTTCCCAGATCATGGTCAATACTGAATCATGTTTTATTATCCAGATTCATGACATTGATGAGATTCGTAAAGCTCATGAAGCGATCTCACAAGTCAACCATAAACTGAAGATCCTTTCCAGCATAACGAGGCATGATATTCTCAACCGGATCATGGTTACCTCAGCCTATTCTGATATGTTACTCGAAGATGCAAAAGACCCTGATTTACAACGAAAATTGTATGCAATACGGCAATCATCAGATGAAATTAAGAATCTCATCGAGTTTACCGGACAATATCAAAATCTGGGTGAAACGATTCCCACGTGGCATTTGGTAGAACAACTGTTTAAGGTTCGGTCAATTCAGGGATTATTATCCGGTATTCCTTTAACCCTGAACCTTCACGGCATTGAGATTTATGCAGATAATATGATCAAAAAGGTGATCTATAATCTTGTTGAGAACTCTGTCAGGCATGGAAAAAATCTGACCCGTATCTCTCTTTCCAGACTTGAAAAATCTGGAAATATGATAATCTGGTACGAAGATGACGGAGGCGGTATCATCCCTGAAGAGAAAGAAAAGGCTTTTGAGAAAGGGTTCGGGAAAAATACCGGCCTTGGACTCTTCCTGATCAGAGAAATTCTCTCAATTACCGGGATATCTATTATCGAGAACGGGATTCCTGGAGAAGGGGTTCGGTTTGAGATTACTGTTCCTTCAGGAAAGTGGAGGATGAAGAGTAGTTGATTGTATCCCTGATTTTCATAAGATGAAGTGTGAGAAGAAATCTCATATGATGCTGACATGATATTCCTTATCACTCATAAAATTCTCTTGTACTGGCAGCAACGTCGATGGATCATTTCAGCCAGTTATCCGGGCTGCTCAAGTGGGTCCGGCTCTGGTTCCAGATTCGGAATATGAATTTTATATTCCGCGGTCCGCCATACCTAACAATAATTTATAGCAGACTGCTTAACATGAGGATATTGCCGGAAAAAAAGAGAAAATTGGATCATGATTCAGATTTTCCGTGCTACATAGAAGGTAACCATATCATGTGTTCCCGAACCATCATCTGGTAACAGGTCATCACATGTGTCTTCTACAGAAAACCCCTCTTCATCAAGGATGTGGACTATACTGCTATACTGGTAATAATGGGTCCAGAAACGGTACACCGAACATTGATCCGGTTCTGAGCAGACAACATGTTGCTGGAGTATAACATTCGCTTCCTCATAATGAAATGATTCAGATAGAGCAAGATATGTCCCCATTTTCCAGAACCCGTCATCTACCATTTCCCAATATTTATCTGGAATGGTCATGACGGCGGGTGCTTTGGGATTAAGGGTATCAAAAATGAATAATCCTCCTGGTTTTAACGCACGATGGATATTGTTCAGTAACCTGGTTCGATCATTTGGAACGAGAACATCAAAATCACAGAATATTATGATAACCAGGTCAAACTGGTTCTCAAAGGTGAGATCAAGATAATTGCTCAGATGATATTCGATCGGTAATCCTTTTTGAGCGCCACTCTGGCGGGCATAGTCAATGGAACGTTTCGAAAAATCTACGCCCGTCACTTGATATCCGTGGTCTGCTAACAGTTCACAGTATAAGCCAGGTCCGCATCCAAGGTCAAGGATCGATTTTTGCTTGGTGTCCAGATGTTTTTCTATCCACTGGACTGTTCTTTCTATAGTAACTCGTTTTCTGCTGGCTGCATCGCATTCCTGATTCAGATGTAGTTTAAGCAGCTGATGGGAGATATGATCGTCTTCCCACATGCTTGCATTGCCTGGTTCATAAAGTGCCGGTTTAGTAATTGTTTTTAAAAGACTAGATATTTGCATAGTAATTTCCAGATTGAGGATGGTTTCAAAAAAAACTTCCTATTTTCACTTTCAGGTACCTGTCCGGTAACACAACACCTCATATAAGATGTCACCAGTGATGGGCACATGAGTGAGCAATTGTAAATTCAGATAGTTCTTATCTGGAAATTAGAGCCTTCAAATCCTTTTAATTTCTGCATATGGCAATAAATCCTTTCCGGCGTGCCCGTATTTTTTCACCACCAATAATTTTTTCATTTCATATGTCGGTGAATTTTTCTATCATACTTTACCAGGAAGTGTGGTTTCAGTACAGAAAAGAAGTTCAGTGCTGTAATAATCGAGCGGGTCGGATATTGTTGTGCCGGATGGATACGCCGGCTATCTGGGGAGATTGAAAAGAATAGCGGGTTCATCTCCGTTATTCCTTATCGTCACGTGGCCCTGTCTCGGGAACCCCTTGGCAATGAATTGGACGGATTATCTTTCCCAATGGTCTCATCACAATGTTCTTATGTATGGTTCAGGGGGTTGATATTTTGTTCACATCTCTCATAAGAGATACCCACAAATCACCTCTTTCTTTTCCCCTCACTTTAAATCCGATTAAACTTGCTGGAAATCTTTTCTTTAGATAATTTCCACTACAAATTTCTACAGTTAATGGGAATTTATGGCATTGGCCTAAATTACAACTGAACGTGGTGACTTAAAAACTCCTCCCAATTCCATTGAGGAGCAGGAGGCTGTCCAATGAAGTAAATTAAGAGCCACATCAAACCCCAATCCAGCAAAATTACCCGTACATTTTATGTAAAAGTCTTCATAGGACAGCCTCTGATGAAGGAGATTTACCATCAGGTAAGTATACATAAGAAGTGATATTATTGTGCACAGAAATTGGTTTTGTATTAATCGAGATGAAACTAAGGTTGTTACAAACCCCTTGCATTGCACGATTATGTCTGATTCTATTCAGATCTTTCAGACATAAAGCCACATATACGGATTAGTTTACCTTCCTCTGATAATCTGTCATAAAATTTATGATGTTGACAGTCCATTTAAACCTTTTATATGGCAGAGGTTCAGGATATCTATAATGCAATCCTAAAGAGCCTGAAGATTAATCCACGAGGGCTCACAATCACTGACATCTCCAAAAAGATCAAAAAAGATAGGAATTTAACCGCAAAATACCTCGATGTGCTCAAGGCCGAAGGCAGGGTTGAGACCAGGCAGGTTGGCTCTGCAAAAGTATACTGGCTCTCTCAAAGGGTGCCTTTATCTGCATTTCTCTGTTTTACAAAGAATATGATCCTGATCCTGGACAATATGATGAATATCGTTCAGGTAAATGATCAGTACCTCAAACTCACAGGCCAATCAAAGGAAAACCTAATTGGTCGGAATATACTTCAGGATTTGCTTCCTGTGGTTTCAACACCAGAGGCTCTTGCGATTATCACCTCTGTAGAGAAAGAACAGATCATTCAGGATGTTAGGTTTTCAAAGGGAAATGATGAGTTTTTTTACAAGATGGAGGTTATTCCCACGCTTTTTGAAGAGGGAGAAAAGGGACTTACCATTGTAATGGAAGATATCACAGAGAAGAAACGTCACTAAAAGAACATGGAGTTTTTGGCCAGAACGGCTGAGGAACTTGTTGACCTCCCCTCTGATACTGATATTTATCTCTATATAGCAGAGCGACTGAAAGACCTTCTCCCGGATAATCCAAGATATTACATCTATTCATTTAATGAAGATAAAGGTAATTTTTTCTGGCATGCTGTGGAGAATGAAAAGGTCAGAAAAGGATTTACAGAATTAATCGGCTTTGATCCAGTAGGAACAGTATTTCCAATAAAAGATTTCTTCTATTCAGCCCCTTTCTTCGAAGATGCAATTACTTTTAAAGATATGCGGGTTATGCACTTTCGCCCATTTTATGATAAAGAAGAATATTCAGTTTATGATGCATGTGCCCGCCAATTCCCTGATGAAATCTGTGAAGCTATTTTAACGAAATTTAATATCGCAAAAATTTATCTTACAGGCCTTATGTGGCAGAAACAACTCTTTGGGATGGTTGGAATAGGCCTTAGTCGTGATGAAAAACTCGAAAATAAACAGGCTTTATTGTCATTCTTTCGTCAGGCATCAATAGCACTTGCACGAAGAATGACTGAACAACGACTATTACGGAGTGAGAAAAAATTCGAGGATATTGTCACTGGGATGGAGACCCCAGCCATGGTGCTGGATAAACTGGGCACTATTAGGCTTCTTAACCAGAGATTTAGATATAAATTTGGATATGATATGGCTGATATCTCTTCATGGGATGCCTGGCTGGATAAGGCATTTCCTGATGCGGATTATAGAAATAAAGTGGAAATATGCATAAATAAGAACACAGTGAATCAAGTGAAGAGCCAGAAAGAGATCTTTTCCATAACCTGTGGTGATAATTCGGTTAAATCAGCCTCCATTAAGACAGTCCCCCTTTCTGATGGAATGAAAGCGATTTTATTAGAATCCAGGTGAAATGGTAGCCAGCTAAAACTGATAACATAAAGTTTAAGGAATTCACAGTCCATTTACAACTTAATATGGCAGAGGTTCAGGATGTACATAATGCAATCTTAAAGAGCCTGAAGATTAATCCACGAGGGCTCACGATCACTGACATCTCCAAAAAGATCAAAAAAGATCGGAATTTTACCGCAAAATACCTCGATGTTCTCAAAGCCGAAGGCAGAGTCGAGACCAGGCAGGTTGGCTCTGCAAAAGTATACTGGCTCTCACAAAGGGTGCCTTTATCTGCATTTCTCTGTTTTACAAAGAATATGATCATTATCCTGGACAATATGATGAATATCGTTCAGGTAAATGATCAGTACCTCAAACTCACAGGCCAATCTAAGGAAGACCTAATTGGTGGGAATATACTTCAGGATTTGCTTCCTGTGGTTTCAACACCAGAAGCTCTGGCGATCATCACCTCTGTAGAGAAAGAACAGGTTATTAATGATGTTGGGTTTTCAAAGGGAAATAATGAGTTTTTTTACAAGATGGAGGTTATTCCCACGCTTTTTGAAGAGGGAGAAAAGGGACTTACCATTGTAATGGAAGATATCACAGAGAAGAAACGTCACTTAAAGAACATGGAGTTTTTGGCCAGAACGGCAGAAGAACTTGTTGACCTTCCCTTTGATACTGATATTTACCTCTATATTGCGGATCGCCTAAAAGAACTTCTTCCGGATAATCCAATATTTTTTGTTCATTCATATGATGAGGTAAAGGGTAGGTTTTATCTCTATGCAGTAGAGAATGCAGCTATTCGACAAGGGTTTGGTGAATTAATCGGTAAGGATCCAATCGGAATAGAATTTCCAGTCGAAGACTTCTTTTATTCGGCACCTTTCTTTGAAGATGCATTTACATTTAAAGATATGCGGGTTATGCATTTCAAGCCATTTTATGAAGAAGAAGAGTACTCCTTTTATGATGCTTGTGCACGCCTTTTTCCAAAAGAAATTTGTGAAGAAGTTATTATTAAGTTCAATATTGCAAAGTTATATCTGACTGGTCTTGTCTGGCAGGAGCAACTCTTTGGACTTGTCGGGATATGTCTTGGTAAAGATGAAAAACTCGAAAATAAACAGGCAATATTGTCATTCTTCCGTCAGGCTTCAATAGCACTCGCCAGGAGGATGACTGAACAAAGACTATTGCGGAGTGAAAAAAAGTTCGAGGATATTGTCACAGGGATGGAGACCCCGGCTATTGTGCTGGATAAAATGGGCACTATTACACTTCTTAACCAGAGATTTAGAGATAAATATGGATATGATATGGCTGATATCCCGTCATTGGATACATGGCTGGATAAGGCATTTCCTGATGCGGATTATATGAAAAAAGTGGAAATACACATAAATAAGATCAATATGAATCAAGTAAAGTACCAGAAAGAGATCTTTTCCATAACCTGTAATGATAATTCAGTTAAATCAGCCTCCATTAAGACAGTCTCCCTCTCTGATGGAATGAAAGCGATATTACTGGAATCCATGTGAGATGGATACACGGCTGCAGGAAAAATGTTGATACCTATTACTTTGCCTTAAAATCCTGCACATCAGCCAGGGAATAATGAGAGCATAAAGTTTAAGGAATTCACAGTCCATCACAACTTTAATATGGCAGAGGTCCAGGATATACATAATCAAAGATGGGATAATAATAAAATATCCATTTTTCGACCAAAAGTCCGAGCGGATACCAATCCGGCCTTTGATTTCCTCTTCCAGGTGGACATACTGTTGGCAAATCTCGATAGTTCCCCAGAGTAAGGCATATTTAAAAGAAGATACCCGTTTATCCTATTCAATGATGGTATTGAGGATGTGATACTCATAGAGAAGCCGGGAGGTCATATACTTATGATTTAGGTATAAATTTATGAGAGGTTATTATTACCGATTCAATTAATAATACATAATACTCACAATAACATTGTTAGATTATTATAGGAGAGTTAACTTATTGCGGAGTATAATCTCATTCAACTGTCTATTTAACAAAATGGTTTTTCAATTCTCTCATAAATCATGAAGAGATTACCGAGAGGCCTGTATGAACAGGTAATGAATCAATACTTTCAGAATATGAAAAGTATTGACCAACATTATGATACCATCCCGATTCATGACTCTGCTAATATTCCTTCTCTTCTCGCTCATTATCTTGTTCCTGTTCTGAAAAAGTCACTCACAATATTAGATGAAAAACATGAACCCCTAATTAATCAGATAGAACGATGTAATGAGATAATTAATCAACTCTCACTCTGGACTGGTGAAGAATATCTAAATAATTGCCAGGTTACTCCAGAAGGAGAAATTCTTCTTTCGGTAATAGATAAAGAGCAGTCAGCAATTAAACCAAAAATATCTCGCCCAATTACCTCACTATCTCAAAGTAGCCTTTTTACCGGATCAAGAGATGAACCAAGTCTCCTTCAGGAACTTAAAGCAGAGATTAGTTCATCAGACCGTATAGATATGCTTGTTTCATTCATCAAATGGAGTGGTATCAGGTTATTGATGGATGAGCTTTCACATTTTTGTAAACATGGAAAACTCCGTGTAATTACCACCTCCTATATTGGAGCGACTGATTTCAAGGCTGTTGAATTCTTATCACAACTTCCAAACACAGAAATTCGTATTTCATATGATACCGAACGTACCAGACTTCATACAAAGGCATATTATTTTTATAGGGAATCGGGATTTTCCTCTGCCTATGTTGGATCTTCGAATCTCTCGAATCCTGCAATTACCAGCGGTCTTGAATGGAATGTGAAGTTAACAGAAAAAGATGCAGGTGATATTCTCCAAAAAATCAGTATTTCATTTGAGAGTTATTGGGATAATCCTGAATTTGTTCCTTACAGGATAGGAGATAAATTAGCTCTTCAGGAAGCTTTGAATCGACAAAAGGGAAGTCCAGGTGAGAATGAACTTCCAGCTCTCTTTGATATTACTCCATATTTCTATCAAAAAGAGATATTAGAGAAGTTATCAGTTGAGCGTGAGGTTCATGGACGGTATCGAAATCTGATTGTTGCTGCTACCGGAACCGGGAAAACAATCATTTCAGCCTTTGATTTTCGAAATTTTGTGAGAAATGTAAATCCTCACGGACGACTTCTCTTTGTCGCTCACCGGGAAGAGATATTAAAGCAGAGTATGAGTCGATTCAGGGTTATTATGAGAGATCGAAATTTTGGGGACCTCTGTATTCGGGGAGTTATTCCTTCACAACTTGAACAGTGTTTTATCTCCATTCAGACCTTCAATAGCACAAAATTTCATTCTCTGACTCCACAAGATTATTATGATTATATCATTATAGATGAGTTCCATCATGCTGCTGCAGCATCTTATCAGACTCTTTTACAATATTACAGCCCAAAAATCCTCCTTGGATTGACCGCTACACCGGAGCGGATGGATAATCTTGATATTATTGACTATTTTAATGGGAAAATTGCTGCAGAGATCCGACTTCCGGAAGCCATTGACAGGAATCTTCTCGCTCCATTTCATTATTTTGGTATTACCGATACAGTTGACCTTGAAGATATCTGTTGGTCACGAGGAGGGTATGATAAACAGACTCTTTCAAAGAAATATACAGGAAATCTTGAAAGGGCAAAACACATTGCAACTTCTCTTGAACGATATGTTACTGATATCAATGATGTAATCGGTCTTGGATTTTGTGTAAGTATTGATCATGCCATCTTTATGAGTGATACATTTAATGAGATTGGTATTCCTTCTGGGTATCTAACCGGAGATAGTGATCAAAAAACACGGAATTCCATTCAGTCAAAGTTATTAAAGGGAGAAATAAGGTTCATTTTTGTTGTAGATCTCTATAATGAAGGAGTGGATATTCCGGAAGTAAATACCGTTCTATTTCTTAGACCTACTGAAAGTATGACTGTTTTTCTTCAGCAACTTGGGAGAGGTCTTCGTATTTGTGAGGGGAAGGAATGTCTAACAGTTCTTGATTTTGTTGGACGCCAGCATACAAATTACCGGTTTGATACAAAATTTAGGGCATTAACCGCTGAAGGAACTAAACCTCTTTCAGAGCAGGTGAAAACAGGAGTCTATCTTCTACCCAGAGGGTGTTTTATCACTTTGGAGAAGGTAGCACGGGAAACTGTTCTCTCTCATATTGAACGTTCACTTCTTCGAAAAAATGTCCTGATTGAAACGATATCGAGGTTTGAAGAGGAAACCGGAAGAAAACTGACCTTAAAGGCATTTCTTGAGTATTATCAATTGGATTTATCCACACTGTATTCGAAGTCTAGTTTTCGTGGTCTTTGTGCAGAAGCAGGTCTTTGTGAGCGGATAAGCCAGGAAGATGAGAAATGGATGATGACTATAGCCAGGAAAATCGGGTATATTAATTCATATTCCTTTATCCAGTATATCAGGGAGATTCTTCAAAAAAGAAATATCACTCCAGATAATAGAGGAGAATCCAAGTTTCAATCTCACCTGAATATGTTATACTATTCGATATATTCAAAACCAATTCAGGAGACAGGATATTCATCCCTATTATCCGGATTCCAGGAGTTATTCATACGAGAATGGATGGTATCTGAACTTCTCTCTATTTTGGATTATCTGGAAGATACCATTCAATTTATCGAGAAGCCTCTGAATATTGGATTTGATTGTGGTCTATCATTACACGGATATTATTCACGAGATCAGGTCTTTGCAGGACTTGGTCATTATACTCCGGACAGGTGGAGTACGAAAGGAAAACGAGAAGGAGTAGTTTATTTTGCAGAGAAGAAACTTGATGTATTCTTTATTACACTGAATAAGAGTGAAAAATTCTTCTCGACATCGACTATGTATCATGATTATGCTATCAATGATACCTTGTTTCATTGGCAATCCCAGAGTACAACATCAGAATCTTCCCAGACCGGTCAACGGTATATTCACCATAAAGAAAGAGGGAGCAAGGTTTTAATCTTTGTGAGAGAGTTTAACAAGATTCAGAATGTTTCTCAACCCTTTTTGTGTTTGGGGACTGCCAGGTATGAAAGGCATTCCGAAAGTAGACCGATGAGTATTGTATGGAAGTTGGGTGAACCAATTCCGGGTGGATACATGAAGAAAGTAAAAGTTGGAAGTGGAGGGTGATTAATAGTTTTTTAGGTTAGAAAGTAAATAGATAAGATGATGATGCAAACTATACCAGAAAGATAATAAAAAGAGATTTACTCGCTAATCTCTATTGTTTCAAGATCTTTAATTAAATAACTGTAAATTTTGATGCAGAAGTTATTATAAATTTTTTCAATATTTATTGCGGATATTACAATTATTAAACCAATTATTGAAGCAATATTCCCAATTTGTTGCAGATCTCGAATGTATAAATAATACATAATGCCTATCAATAGTATTGAAAGTATTATTCTTATCACAGATGTAATCCATTTAGCTATTACTCTTTCATTTTCTTTACGTTGTGAAATATATTTTTTTAAAGTTTCTTTATCCCTGCAATTTTTTTCCGTTAGTTCATTAATTATCAGACTATTTTTCTCTTCATCGGTATTCATTTGTTCGATTTGAGAAGTTAATTGATCGATTTGATAGCTAATTTTAGAGATCTCATTATTTTTCTCCTCAAGAGCAGTTATAAATTGAGCATTATTTTCTTCAACGATTTGATTATTTTTTTCAGTCTCATCAGATAATCTGGATTCTATTTTATCACTTATTTCTGTTTCAATATTCTTATTTGCTTCATTAATTTTATCTAGGATAAAAGCATCGTTTATTTTATCCTTATCATCTTCATTAAATTTTAATAAATCATCTTCTATTCTCGAACGATAAATTAGATTTGTAACATCATTAGTAGTAATCTCCTTTTTTTCGATCAATTCTTTTATTGTTGCATAGAATTTACTCCATATTTGATTATTTACTAATAATTTTCCAGAATGAGCAGAAATAAGACTACTTAATTGAACATTTTGTTTGGGATTTCTTAACCACAAAATGTCAGTTAAAACACGATCTAATATTACCTCTGGAATTGTACCAGAAATTTCATGCCCCATTTTAAGATTAGCATGAGTTAATATATTATCAGAAGTTAGAAATATTGCAGGGCATTTTTCTAATTCACAAAATGAATTTCCCCGAATTTCCCGTATTTTCTCTATTATTGCTACATCGTGATTAATTGTAACATTTTTTTCAAAAGGTTTTTCTATTTGAAGTCGTTGTTTTAATGATGTTTCCTTAGGAATATAATTTTCTAAATCTAATATTATTGAGTCATCAACTTCTATTCCTATTTCTTCCAGATTCTGTTTAAGATTCTGATTAAAATCTAGAATATCTGATGGTTTCCAGTTTTTTTCTTTTAAAACCCCTATGAGGCTTCGCCTCATGCTTGACGAATGAAAAACGGAAATATTCAGAAATCTAATCTTTTTTTGGGTAGTGCAGGTTGTTTTATTTTTGAGGCTTAGATCTCGGTTTTAAAA
>Ga0074198_1000888_pt1 | contig 24750 bp, 32 predicted proteins | sample EPASupsiteSAE323_FD_64527 | JGI IMG/M metagenome (GOLD analysis project Ga0074198, IMG submission 64527) | Bioremediated contaminated groundwater from EPA Superfund site, New Mexico - Sample SAE3-23 | ecosystem: Environmental > Aquatic > Deep subsurface > Groundwater > Contaminated ...
CGGATCCAATAATGTTTTGCTGAATTCGATAACCTTTTGGATGAATTTAGCACTCATGAAAAATTAATCTTCGCCTGATTTGTTTTTATTATTCAACCCTTTTCCCAAAATGAGAATTGCTGATTAAGAAAGCATGGGAAATTAGCCACATTAAGCTATCATTGTTCTTATAAAACAAGGGGGTTCGTATTGACTTTCGACATGGTTTCTCCTAAAGTGCTTTAGTACGTGGAGGGATGGCCGAGCGGTCAATGGCAGCAGACTGTAAATCTGCCGACGTAAGTCTACGAAGGTTCGAATCCTTCTCCCTCCACCATGAAAAAGCGGGTGTAGCTTAATGGTAAAGCTCCAGCCTTCCAAGCTGGCCATGAGGGTTCGATTCCCTTCACCCGCTCCAAAAAAGTTGTTTATTATGAAACACAGGTTGATAATAAGCCGCGTGTTATAGAGGGAAAAGAGCATGTCAAAAGAGAAGTTTGTACGCACCAAGCCCCACGTCAACATAGGTACGATTGGGCACGTAGACCACGGAAAAACCACTTTAACCGCGGCTATTACAAAAGTTTTATCTAAATCTGGTGGGTGTGAATTCAAAGGGTATGATCAGATCGATAATGCACCTGAAGAAAAAGCGCGCGGTATTACTATTAACACAGCGCACGTTGAATATGAAACGCAAGAGCGTCACTATGCGCACGTTGACTGTCCAGGTCACGCTGACTATGTGAAGAACATGATCACTGGTGCTGCTCAAATGGACGGTGCTATTTTGGTGGTTTCAGCAACCGACGGCCCAATGCCACAAACTCGTGAACACATTCTTTTGGCTCACCAAGTTGGTGTTCCCGCGATTGTTGTGTATCTCAATAAGTGCGATATGGTCGATGATCTCGAAATACTTGAATTGGTCGAATTGGAAGTTCGCGAACTTCTTTCAAAGAACAAGTTTGATGGAGACAATGTTCCTATCATTCGCGGTTCTGCATTGAAGGCTTTGGAAGGAGACACTTCAGAAGTTGGTGAACAATCTATTTTGAAATTGATGGAAGCTGTCGATCAGACAATTCCGACCCCAAATCGTCCTTTGGATAAGCCATTCTTGATGCCTGTTGAAGATGTTTTCTCGATTTCCGGTCGTGGTACAGTTATTACTGGCCGTGTTGAACAAGGTGTCGTCAAAGTTGGTGAAGAAATTGAAATTGTTGGTCTTCGCGACACGCAAAAGACAACAGTTACCGGCGTCGAAATGTTCCGTAAACTTCTTGATGAAGGACGTGCGGGAGACAACGTTGGTTTGTTGGTTCGTGGTTTGAAGCGTGAAGATGTTGAACGTGGACAAGTGGCTTGTAAGCCTGGAAGCGTCAAACCTCATAAGAAGTTTGAATGTGAAATCTACTGTTTGACAGCGGCAGAAGGTGGACGTCATACACCGTTCTTCGCAGGTTATCGTCCGCAATGTTATTTCCGTACAACAGATGTAACGGGTACGGCGCAGTTACCAGCAGGCGTAGAAATGGTCATGCCCGGAGACAACGTGAAATTGATGATTGAGCTGTTGACACCAATCGCGATGGAAGATGGACTACGCTTCGCTATTCGTGAAGGTGGACGTACTGTTGGTGCGGGTGTTGTATCCAAGATTTTGGATTAATTTTCATTTTCCGCAAGCGTAGACGACTCTTTCGTGTCCTGATAAATCCTTAAATAATTGAATATCGTGGTAGTTATAGCGGTGTAATAATGCAGGGACAGATTCGGTTTGAGTATACCCTATTTCAAAAAATAAATGCTGTGAGCGAGACGATAGATAAGTATCGATTGATTGCAAGACGGTTTCATAGGTATGAATTCCTCCATACAAAGCAAGAGGAGGGTCGAACGAAGCCTCTTTATTAATCGGTTCTGATGGGTTGATGTAAGGTGGATTCGACACAATGATGTCAAATTCTCCTGATAATTTTTCGCACCAATTTGATAGTATCCATGTGACAGAACTGTTCTGAATACTATTCTGTTTTGCAACGGCTAATGCTTTTTCGCATATATCTACACCAACACCTGTTGCTTCAGGATATTCTTCTAGCAGGCTGATGAGTAGGCATCCCGTGCCTGTTCCCAGGTCTAAAATGCGATAGGGTATTAGTGGGCAAATTTTTAAAACAGCTTCAATCAATGTTTCGCTGTCTGGTCTTGGATCAAGAGTGTCTTTTGTTGTAATAAATCGATGTTTCCAGAATTCTTTCACGCCGAGAATTTTGGCCAACGGCATACCTGTCAAGCGTTGTTTGATAATAATATCAATGAGGTTGCGTTGTTCTTCAGAACAATCTTCTAAACGAATGTACCGTCCGACGACATGGTTTAAGATGGCACGAAGTTCACTGTTTCGAAGCATTGTCGGGTGTATTGTTTTCCGCTGGTTTTATTCCGGTATAAATGATTTTATCAGGTACGCGCAAATCAATTGTGGTGTGCGTTTTGCGTAGAGTTTCCTTTTCAAAAAGTGTTGATAGTTTTTGAAGGGCTAAAGGTACCTTATCTTGTGGCAAAGCAACGCGTATTCCATCTTTTAAAAACAAATCGAAACGTCCAGAACGTTTGCGTTCTATGTAGTCAACGCGCCCTGAAATGTTTTTGAATTTTGATAAAAGATCTAAAATTTCGTGAGCATAAAAATGAGCCTCAGGACCTTTTAATTTAGGCAAATAAGATTCCAATCCTTCATAAAGAATAACACCTGACCGATCAACGACGACGCTGCGATTTTTCTGAAGAATGCAGCAATAAGGTTTGCGTTCTTCGATTTTAATGTACAAAGTATTGGGATATATTTTTTTCACACAGACCTTATTGATCCAGGGATTCTTTTTTATGCGAGTGTAAATTTGTTCTATGTTTATACTTGCCAGGGGCTCCGAAGTATTAAATTGGATCGTGTCTTGTAAATCTTTTTCAGAAAGTGTTTTGCGTCCTTCAATGATTAAGTGATGACTATTCCATCCTAAAAAGTGAGAGTACTCAATCAAAAATTGTTGTGAAGTATTGAACATGTGCTCTAAGACGCCGTAGCGTAAAATTAAAAATCCACCAACGATTAATATCGCTAATCCATTCCAAAGGGCTAATTTTTTCAAAAGAGGTATTAAAGTGCGTCGAGGAGATTTTATTTTCAGTTTTCGAGAGCGCATACTTATAATATTATTTATTCTTCTAGATCATTTTACAGGAAGTGTGTACCATAAAACAGCTAACCTTGAATCAACTGTGCATGGACATTATTTTAGCCCCACTTCTTCACGTTATTTACATTGCTCTTGACTGTTACATGATAGGGCTTTTTATCTATGGAGTTTTGTATTTACTGCAGTCATTAGATGTCTTAAAGAAACAGCACCCTTTGGTTTTTAAAATTCAAACGACTTTATTTGCTTTGTATGAACCCGTCTTAAGTCCTATTCGGCAAATGTTGCCAATGAGAATTGATTTGTCTTTGGTTGTCTTATATCTGCTTCTTTATTTTGTGCGTGGTGTTATCATCAAAGTATCAGCTTTTTTCCCTCTATAAAGTGACTTCTCTTATTTCCGGTCGGTTATTGGCTGAACGTTCTATCGAAGAAATGGTGAAAACGATTTTAGGTTTTGATCATAAGCCGGGTCTAGCCATGATCCTCGTGGGAGATAATCCCGCTAGTGTGCTTTATGTAGGGAATAAACAAAAGTTATGTGCGCGTGTTGGTATCGTATCTAATGTGTTGTGTCTTAAAGAAAGTACAACAAAAGAAGAGCTGGACGTAGTTATCGATGAACTGAATACGGAAGAAAATATTCATGGTATTTTATTGCAATTGCCTTTGCCAAAGCATTTAAGTCCATCTGATTTTTTGCAGCGGATTAATCCTAAAAAAGATGTTGATGGATTGAATCCGCACAATCTGGGTTTGCTTATGTCAGGGCGGCCTTATATGGTGCCTTGTACACCGCAAGGATGTATGCAGATGATACGGTCTGTGATGCCTGATATTACAGGTGCTAAGGCTGTTGTTTTGGGACGATCTGTTTTGGTGGGTAAGCCGATGGCGGCGCTTTTGTGTCAGAACGATGCAACGGTAACGACTGTGCATTCAAAAAGTCTTGATGTGAAAAAAATATGTCAAAGTGCTGATATTGTTGTTTCAGCAATGGGAGCTCCAGGTTTATTAGATCGTACTTATTTCAATAAAAATGCTGTGGTTATTGATGTAGGGATTACATCTATAGGAAATACGATTGCGGGTGATGTGAATTATGGTGATGTTTTCGGACATGTTCGCGCTTTGTCTCCCGTACCAGGAGGTGTAGGTCCTATGACTGTCATGAATTTGATGTTGAATACACTTAGGGCTTTCGAGCTGTTACGGGGTTTTTTGAAAGCGTAATACAAAGGTTTTACGCAGAAGGAAATTATAAAGTTCCCCATTTTCAGTAATAAGCTGCCGTATGAAACAGCTTAATATTTCCATTCATTCCTCGCTTTCGCGAGGATGATGCCATTTTCATTAATATTTATTAAAAACAATTTTAATAAAATTAAATTATTTGCTATAATGAAATTGTAGAAACGATTATGGAGATTTGATGATGCCATTTAAACCGGTTTGTCATCCTTGCCACATGAAATGCTGTACAATGGAACCATCATTTTTAATTTGCCTGCTTGGAATTGGTGGACTATTTGCCGTTTTATGGCTGTTCTTCTACAATTCTCCTGGCACTTTGACACAATTTACAGGATCAAACGGAGATAAATATACATTTACCGCATCTGGCTCTGATATTACCATTTACCAAAATGGCACTCTGATTAGTAGTATTGTTGCGAGTCTAGATACCGCTGCACACGCTCAAGATCTTGCCAAAGCCACCTGCTCTGGTACAACATCCCTATGGACCATTCTTGCTATCGGCTTGTTCGGCATTCTGGCTCTCATTTGGTTCTTCCATTCATGTCCAGATGACTTCATCCACTGCAGTTTGCGTAGACCATTTGAAGAAATGCAACACAAATACGGACCTTACGAACCCGCCCACATGATGACTGTTGCTGTTCCTCCGGCACCAATTGAAAAAACAGCACCCGTGACAACAACACCTACAACAAGCACAACCACCACAGCACCATCAGTAAATCCCTTTAAATAACTGATCTCTTCAAATTCTGATCAGATCTGATGGTTCTGGATCATCTCCTGCTTCTTCTAGCGGCACTTCTGAAAAAAGACACAAAAAAATAAAATAAAACATATCTTCCCAAAAATCTGTAACATAAATAATCATATATAAGCAAAAATAAAAAACAGGTTAATACTTATTTATTTTTTTGTTAATATAAACAGCTATGCTAAACTGACAATGTCATCGCGCCGCAAGTATTCGCAAGATTGCATGGAGGAGGAGAATGAATCCAAGTTGTAAAAAATCTGATCGCTTAAGTTTTTTTCAAAAATATGGCGTTTTTATCGCTGTCATTTTGGGCATTTTGCTTGGACTATACGGGCCTGATTGGTCTATAAAAATTTCCGAAAATATCAGCACTGTTTTTATACGTCTTCTTAAATTTGTCAGCTTACCTATTATCAGTTTCTCCCTGATGTCTACCATTTCAGGATTAGATAAAAGCGAAAAGGTTTGGCAACTTAGCAAAAAAGTTATCTCTTACACTATCTTAACAACAGTCATTTCTGCATCGTTGGCTTTGTTTTTGTTTGAAATTGTCAAACCAGTAGATGTTGTACAAACAGCCTCTCAATCAACTCACCAGGCTATCTGCACCAATTCGTACTGCGATGAGGCGATAAAAATAGTCCCAGATAACCTCTTGAAACCGTTTGTAGACTACCACGTTATTAGCGTATTTATTGTTTCGATCTTAATTGGTTTGGCCATACTGGCTTTACCCGACGAACATCGCAAACCCATGAGCCAATCGCTGCATAGATTCTTTTTGGTTATCATGCAAATCACGAAATGGGTTGTTCAAGTGCTTCCTATTGCTGTAGGCGCCTTTATTGCTATATTTGTCAAACAAATGGGGCAGGGGTTAGAGATGGGAGCGTTGGGTAAGTACCTTGGAGTTATTACCGCATCTAACCTTATTCACGGTTTTATTTTATTACCCCTTTTATTACTGATGCACAAAATTCCCGTGATAAAAACGATGAAAGGAATGTTTCCTGTTTTGTCTTTGGCATTTTTCAGTAAATCATCCGCCGCTTCTATGCCATCAGCAATAGAAACTGCTGAGACACAATTGGGTATCAGTCCTGCTGTTAGCCGTTTTTCATTCCCGATGTGTACAGCAATCAATATGAATGCCTGCGCGGCCTTCATCTTAACTACGGTTCTTTTTGTTGCTCAAAGTAACGGAGTACCCTTTACTTTTGTGAATAAAATTCTTTGGATTTTGATTGCTACGGTGGCAGCGCTTGGTAATGCTGGTGTACCAATGGGATGTTTCTTTTTATCAAATGCATTGCTAACTGCCTTCAACATACCCGTTGAGCTTATGGGTATTATTTTACCTTTTTATGGCCTTCTTGATATGCTGGAAAGTTCAGTCAATATCTGGTCTGATTCTTGCGTCACTGTCATCGTTGACCGCTGGTGGAAAAAGACACATTCAAAATAGTAATCGTTTTTCAATTTGCTGATTTCCATGAACCCGGTATACAATGTACTGTAATGTTTTTATTGATGGAATTACGGTTCAATGGCTGATCAGAAATCTGACCTGTTGCGCGAATTTACGGGCCTTCGTGCCTTATTTTGGCCTATTCACAGGTTTGAACTTAAGAAGTTTATCCCCACCGCGCTAATTATGTGGTGTATCTTATTTAACTACACCATTATGCGTGACGTTAAAGATTCACTTGTTGTTAATGCTGCCGGCGCTAACCTTATAAGTTTTTTGAAACTCTATTGTGTGACTCCCGCTGCTATTTTGTTTGTTATCATCTACGCGAAGTTAGCGAACGCATTCAGCTCCGAAAAACTCTTCTATATCGTTGTCACTCCGTTCATTTTGTTTTTCGGTCTTTTTGGATTTGTTCTTTATCCTAATATCGAATTATTGCACCCTTCTGCGCAAACATTGCAGAATTTACATGCCGTTTATCCTCGTCTGTCAGGATTCATAGATATTTACGGACACTGGACATATGCTCTGTTTTTCGTATTAGCAGAAATCTGGGGCAGTGCCATGATCGCTTTGATGTTCTGGCAATTTGCAAACAGAATTACCCGCGTACACGAATCTAAGCGTTTTTATGGTTTATTTGGCGTGATCGCAAACACCGCTTTGTTGGCGTCAGGTCAAACTCTTGTTTGGCTATCAACCGGCATAAATGCAGGACTAGTTGGTGTTGATCCTTGGGCTCACTCTTTGAAGTGGATTTGCAGCATGATCATCATCATGGGCGTCATTCCTATGGTCATTTATCGTTGGATGCACGTCTCTGTCTTAACAGACCTTAAGTACTACGACCCAACCGAAGAAAATGCACAAAAAAAGAAATCCAAAAAAGACAAGCCAGGGCTTGTTGAGTCTGCTAAGTTGATTTTGAGATCCAAGGAACTAGGATTTATCGCCCTTTTGCTACTAGGATACGGTATTACAATCAACTTGGTAGAAGTCCAATGGAAAAGCCAATTAGGAATCTTCTTTAAAGGGGACAACATTGGCTATACAGCATTTATGGGACGCTATTCTCAATCCACAGGTTTCTTAGCTATAGTATTTGGATGGCTTATTGGAGCAAACGTTATTAGACGTATGTCTTGGCTTTTTTCGGCTCTAATTACTCCATTATTCTTCTTGTGCGGCGGCGGCCTATTCTTCTTCTTTGTTCTTGGCAAAGATATGGCCATGAAACTACTTGTTTCCATGGATCCTACATTGGTTGCTGTTTTCTTAGGGGCAACCATCATTGCAGGATCGAAAGCTATTAAGTATTGTTTGTTTGATCCAACGTACAATATGGCTTACTTACCACTTGACCCTGAATTGAAAAGCAAGGGTAAAGCTGCCGTTGACGTTATTGCCGGTCGTGCGGGCAAAGCTGGTGGTGCTTTCATCCAAAGTTCACTTGCCATTATCTTGGCTTCTCGGGATGTTATACTGTTCGCCCCCTATACAGTTGTAATCTTTGTGGTTGTTTGTGCTGCATGGCTCTTCGCTGTAAAAGGTTTAGATGGTAGTATTAAAACCGCGATTAAACGCAAAGAAGAAGAAGAAATTAAACGCGAAATCGAAGAAACAAGCGATAAAAAATAGATGGCGATTCAAGTCGTCAATTCAGGCTTGATGGTTTGCAGCTTTGGTGCTGCTCCTGTTCCTATTACAATTTTACCTCTTCATAAGTTGATGTCTTCAAAAATGCCTGCTGGAAATATTATGGATCATGTTCCTATGATGAATATAAAGCCATTTGGCGTTTGTAAAAGTATAGCCAACCCTAAAGTCGCCGTCGCAACAGCAGCGGCCCTAGGTGTATTAACCCCGCAACCTTGTAATCCTGTAACGGTAGCGCCTTGGATCCCCGGAAGTCCTACGGTGATGATTAACAATATGCCTGCACTTAGTAATACATGTAAATGCATGTGCGTTTTTGCTGGTGTCATTCAAATTACAATGCCAGGACAAACAACCCACATGATTGCTTAATCTTATATCTTTTAACTCTTCCTTTACCCGGGTTCTCTATCATAGGCAGTAGAAGTAAAAAAATATAATCATGCATGATTTTATTGTTTTTCGGTGTTTTTGCTGATCCTGAATCTCATAGTCTTCTTCCCCCAATAAACCCATTGTCAGAGGATGAAGCGGAAGACTATCTTGTGTCACAAGGAAACGGGATTACTGAAATATCGTTGGAGGATGCCCTTAAAGGGACGAAAATGGCTCCCAACACCGTCATTAGAACAACAATTGAAAATCTTAAAAAGAATCAAACAGATATTGAAAAATTATTCACAACCAGGAAAGATTTGATTTTACTAATTGACGAAGAAAATATTCCCAAAGACTTTCATGTGCCAAAATCCATCAAGAAATGGATCACCCGTCAAAAATTTTCAAGAACGTAATTCCAGCCATGACAAAGCTTTTTTATAGCCTTCATGAACAGATATATATTTTTTTAGACGTTAACTTAATTTTTATTTTTACTGCGATATGATTATCACATAAATGGTCTTTCTGAAAATCACATGTCAACTACTATAAGGCTTCCTTCACCAACATCACTTGACAACGCGATGTGGAATTATAAATTCGATCCGAATGAAGCACAACGCCAATGGATATCATACAAACAAACCGGCGGTAACCTCGTTAAATGTACAACCAGACAAACAAACCCAACAATGTTTACCGGCATTTATTATTCAAATTTTTATCATGACAGTGTCCAAGAAGTGGCAGGCGTTGGAGAACAAGCTGCACGCGGCAAACAAACAGCAATATTTCTTCTCGTTTTAGCAGACACACAAGACAATTACCCATTGATTGGTGCTATAGAAGCCGCTGCTGCTAACAAAAGAAGTATGCAATTTGTACTTGTGGATGATCAAGAGAGTTTAGGAAGTTCACGAGGTCTTGCCGTGCAAGGTAAAGCAAAGGGGTATGCCAGGACAAATAATTGTTTCTATATACGACTTGAGGTGTTTGCATACTGTGCCGGATACGTTCAACTTAAAATCTCAGCAGACAAATCACCAACAAAGGGGGGGAATCTGCTTGGTGGATGTTATGATTACGCTAACGCTTCGAGCAAATCAACTGAACTTACAGATCTGCGTAAATTTCTAGATACAACATTAAAAATAATAAAACCAGTATCATAATCTTGCAAATACTACTCCAAACACGACTCCAACGCACACCGCTAAATTCAAAGATCGTTGTTGAATGGGGATTCGAACTCTGTGGCTATTTGGATTCAGTAGTAATCGCGCTTCATCTCCTGGCTGTATCCCATCACTTTCTCTGCCAAAAATAAAGATAGGATTGGATGGCAGCACAAAATTTTGCAACGATGTTTCTGCCTTCGTCGATAAAATAATCATCGGATTTTGAGGATAAGCTTGTAGAAACCGGTCGAAATCATCATGCCGTGTTACTTGTGTATGCACATCATAATCCATATGTGCCCGTTTTATTTTCTTGTCATCCCAAACGAATCCAATAGGATAAATAATATCTAATGGCACGCCAAAACACGCACATGTCCGCATAATCGTTCCCACATTTTGTGGGATTTCTGGGTGATATAACGCTATTCGCATATTAAATCATGAATTTGAAATTGAAGACCATACGCACCATTTTTTAAATAACCAATACATGTATAGGTTTGCTGCGCATCAAATAAAGCAGGTTTCAAGCCATATCGCAAAGCGCGAAAAGACATCGCTGGCAGTGTACACCCCAACCCATCAATCAAATAACATCTAATATGCTGGTCTTTTAAAATGGTCGGCGCTTTGATGTGAATATTTTTAATGGCAATTAACGGTTCTTCATGCCCCACTCCGAAAGGCTCAAGTTTCGCAATCGCATCGACAAGATTTTTATCAATCCCTGCTAAGTTTCGTCTGATATGAATTTCATCGGGTACATGATCCACAGGTGCAATCAAAAGCTGAGCATTCAAGAAGTCATATAATTTAGCCAAGTCTTTTTGAGATGACGAACATTTAAAACCACCCGCTTTGGCGTGCCCTCCACCAGAAATAAGCAAATCAGCCCCTAGAGCTTGCTGCAACAATCCACCGATATTAATGCCGTTAACTGAACGAGCACTACCTGTAGCAATACCATTTTCTTCGCTGCCCGCAACAAGAGTCGGCTTACCATAAATCTCTCGCACACGTGCTGCAATAATCCCAACGATACCGGCGTGCCAATTAGGGGCGAATAAGAAAATACAGGGATGCCGGTCCAATTCTTCGTCTTGTACACGTTTTATTGCAGATTCTAGAATTTGTTCTTCCAACTTTTGTCGCTCTATATTCAATATATTCAACATCTCAGCCAATACAGGAGGCTGCAAAGGGTTTTCGGTGGTCAGAATAGTAACACCCAAGTACGACTGTCCTAATCGCCCACCGGCGTTGATACGTGGACCAATAACAAACCCCAGGTCATATGTCGATTTCACTGTCTGCAACCCAGCAACTTTGCACAAGGCTTGTATGCCTATATTTTTTGTATTCTGAAGTATTTTGATTCCTTGTTTTACAAAAGCACGGTTTAACCCCTGCAACGGCATAACATCACAAACTGTCGATAATGCTACCAAATCTAATAATGACATCAGATCAAATTTTTGTTCACATAAACGATTCAACCCGATAAGAAACAAGAAGGTTACACCACCTGCCGACAGGCTTTTTAACGACTTACCCAAAGAATCGTCAAGCTGTGGATTCACCAATGCAAAAACATCTGGAATAGCCTCAGAAGGAAGATGATGGTCCAACACAATAATATCAAGATCATTATGATCATTAAGAACCTTCGTTGCGGCCGTTCCGCAATCCACAGTGAATACCAAGCTACATTTTTTATCTTTAAAAAACTGAAAAGCCCCATCATTGGGACCGTATCCCTCCTTTAGACGATCAGGAATATATACCTCAGACGTCAGACTGTGCGTCTTAAAAAATCGAATTAGCAACGCGGCCGAGCACGCTCCATCCACGTCGTAATCACCCAAAATACCAATCGTTTCTTTTGTTTGAATCGCTTTTAATGTCCGCTGGCAAGCTTTTTCCATATCTGGTAAAACGTAAGGATCCGGCAATAGATTTTTTAATTTAGGGTCTAAGCAATCTGTAATTTCTGAAGGCAGCATACGCGACAAAAGAACGTGATACAAATCTTTCGGCAGCCCATATTGGGTATCGATAATATCAATCTTTACCTGCGTACATGCATACCTCTTGCCACGGATTGATTGCATCATCTAACTTTTAACAGGCTGCCAGCGCTCCGTCCACAGTTTAACCAATGTTGCTGTAATTGGATACGCTAAAAACATACCAAGTATCCCAAAATAATAATTAACAACGACGATGGCCAAAATAAAAACAAGCGGAGGAACCCCCAAACGTCTGCCAACGATACGAGGAGACAAAATCTGCATTTCAACAATACTCAGTGCAAAAAATACGCTACTAATACGTACCAACAAGGTCCAGGATGGATCTTGTTGTGCAAAAGCTGTCAAAAGAACCAAGAAAAAACCAATCATGAATCCTACATATGGAATAAAAGACAACAAACCTACCAGTATTCCCAGCATCAAAGCGTACTTAATACCGATCAGATAAAGCAATGAAGTGTACGTTAATACAAGTGACACAGAAACCAGACTTTGTCCCGTGAAATACAGAAAGAAAATCTGATCTAGGTCTTTCAAGACACGCTGATATCTACCATAAGAAGAAAACTGTCCAAAAAATTTAGTGATTTTTGAAAAATCGACAGACATGTAATAAACCATGAACGGTAGGATGATGCAGTAGTACATCATGTACGTGATATCGATACTTTGTTGAAGCCACAACAGTACTTTGGCTAAAACACCTTGAGAAATAACAACAATCTGATTTTGCATCATATGACTAAAACGCATAGCCGTTGATGGTTCCATACGTAAAAACACATGATCACTTAATGCATTAATACGCACACCGATATAGTTTAGGAAAAACGGGATTTTTTTGGATAATAACAACACATTTTCATTAATGAACGGCAATACAATCATCATAAAACCCGCCAGTATGGCGATCAAAATCAGGATAAAACAAAGTGCACTAATAGGTTTCGCAATATGATACTTTTCTAGATACGTAATGGGTTTATTGAAAATATAAGAAAGAACAATTGCAATAACAATGGGTTTAAATAAAGATGACAATCCAAACAAACAAATCCCTATACCAACACCCCACCAAATGTGAGGACGATACATAGTATAAAGATAAGACAAAGCACTGATCATGAAAATGCCCCTTTATGTGGTTTTGACAAACACAGAATCATCACCCTCGTACATAAGATTACATGACAAGGCATGCTTGTTTTTATCTCCCAGATACCCTATATCAACGAACGCATAGTACGAAGATGAATACCCATCTGATAACTTATAGCTGTCAAAAACAAAACGATTTCCATTGAGGTGAGTCAACTTAACCCACTTCTTCCGGTACCCCATCCATAAAGCATTTTCTTTTATTTTCAAAGACATATCACCATACAAACCATTTTTATACTCACCAACATAAGGCGTTAAATCTTCGTGGGGATAAGGGGTTAATATTTTTTGCTGTTCAAAATACTGACGAAATTTTTGATTAGATTCAACTGTATGCTTCAAAATTACTTCATTCCAGTCGGTATCACTAATACCTAAAGCCAGGTCTATGCACTTGAATGTCAATGCATCGGGAAGCATACAATCCTGATTAGACCCTAAGTTGGCTATAACCGCGATTCCCAAATCAAGTTCGGGAACGAAAGAGATACGTGCCGTTCCGCCGATCCAAGCTCCGTTATGAGTATACATCTTTACCTTATGCTCTTTACCGTAAGGCGTCATCATCACACCATAGCAATAATCTACAGTGCTTACGCGAGTCTTCGGAAAAACGTAGCCATTTTTCGATTTAACAATGTAATGATTCTGAGAAGTACGCAAAAGGTCAAAAAATTCTTGCTTCAAAAATGAAGGGTGATTATACATTAAAAACTGTAACCAGCGTCCTATATTTTCAGGACTACTTGATACACCCATGCTGGAAGGATAAACAAATGCTTGCTCGATATTAGGTAGTTCATACACACCATCACGAATTGTGTGCGGTTTCGCAAATTCGTTCGGTAATTTTTGGGCGCCACTACATCCTGATAGGAGGCCACCCTTTCCATGCTGAGCTGCATAAGATGTCTCAGACATTTGCAAAGGATCAAACAGCAATTCTTTGGCAGCCATGTTAAAAGATTTCTGCGTAACCTTTTCCACAATTCTTCTCATTAAACCGTGGAAATGATTGCTGTAGGTATAATCCTTACCTGTCTGTTTTTTAATAGGTAACTGAGCCAACGCGACTTGCAATTCTTTTTCTGAAAATCCAAGCTTTAAGAAAGAATCACCCGCAAAAGCTTTTAACCCGACGCTTTGCGCCAATACATTTCCAATAGTCAAAGTCTGCGTCACTTTTGGATTAGATAATTTAAAATCAGGAATATATTTCACGATAGGATCATTTAAAGAAATACGTCCCTGTTCCACCAATTTCAACATAAGGGTTGCTGTCATACCCTTTGTTAAAGACAAAATCTGAAAACGAGTATGTTCGTTAATCGGACTATTATCCGATATCGACTTTACACCCTTCAAAATTGTGTAAACTTTACCTTTGTGTACGATCACAACGGCAACAGCAGGAACATTCCAAGATTTTTTTGATATTTCTGTGTAGCTATCAATATCCGAAACAAGTTGATCTGTCTCTTTCTTTAAAGGGGTATCAGCAAGTGCAGAAAATGGAATTAATAAGAAAAAAACTAAAATACGCGCTATAAAATTCATTAGATTTTAACCTTGGTTGTTTAAATTGATTATACAGTATAGTTACATTGTAAAGGTGTATAAATGATTACCTCAAGAGGCGCGTTTTTTTTAGGATTATCCCTTATCGTTTGCACAAGCCTGTTTATTTATGGACCGCAAATTGGTAATCTCCGGTATTTAACCATTCCCACAACCCAAGGTTTGTTTATTTTGGATACAAAAAATCAGGTGATGAACGTATGCACAGAAAAAAGCTGTCGCGTTGTCCCACATGAAGCAAGCAGTACATTCATACCAGGTATGCAACCCACTTACGGACAAATGCCTATGTTGCCTACTAATTCTTTGGGTATTATGGAAAACACCTCTGTCCCTGGATTGACCTGTGGAAATGGTATGTGTGTTATGCCTGTGCCGCAACAACAAAATATTCAAGCGCAACAACCAAAACCAATGATTGTTGAAGCAAGAACTGAAGCGCAACAAATTGTACCACTTCAACCCCAACCAGCGCCCGTTCCTGTCATGGAGACCCCACAAAGGGTTATAGCTCAACAACGACCTGTTGTTCAGCCAATGGTACGGCCTATGCTTCCTGTTCAAAGACCAATGGTACAAGCACCAGCATTCGAGAAAAACGAACCTGATATGACAGGAGAAGTCATGGCTCCCAGGCCAATAGCACCAACAAGACCGATAGCAGCATCTTCTTTATCAAGCGTACCTAATCCTGTTGCCGTAAACCGTGTTGATAACGACATGGCACAGTTAGAGGAAACAGAAAAGAAATTATTTGGCTAGGTAGAGACAAAAAATCGCGTACGATCTGTCAACAACACTCCAGTTAATAAAGCCAGTTCGAAACGAAATCACCCGTGCTGTTTTTGCCCGGGATCTTCGAGTTTGTTTTGAGATTCAAAAACGTCATGGCTATGTCTACAAGCCACAACCAAAGGAAGGTGCTGTTGTTGTTCCATATCATCACGAATTTGTTTCATATTAGCACCCGCTTCTGAACCGGATGGGCATCCACCCTGTTCTATACTAATTTTTGCGCCGCTGTAATGAGCAGGACAATTTGTTTTGGGTTCAAGTTTTAACTGCTGAAAAGTTTTCGCTTTTTGCTTTTTACCAGTAATCGCACATTGAATTTTTTCTTCTGTTTCCTGCAATTCCTGAAGTTGCTGATCAACAATCTGAACTTCGGCATGAATTAAGAAAAGAAATATCACAAAAAAAGACAAAACGAATACCTAATTAGATACTAACAAATATTGATCCGATAGAAAACCAATCAAAAGCTTTGCCCTAATTCAATCGAGCTGCGTACATGATTGTTATTTCTCATGATCAAGATTTTTTGGATGAACCCGATTATGATGTCTACAATACAGATAGAATCTATCAAATTGAAAATTGATGCTACCTTGTGAAAAAGATATTTATGGTGGGTTCGTTTTAAGAAGTAAAGATCTAACGGTCGACATCATTCAGAATTATTTACCAGCTTTTTTAAAAGAGACGTCAAAAAAATCTCCTAGTCAGGCTATAAAAGTTGATGTCGATTATAAACATGCAGAAATTATTCCTTTGTTAAAGCAATTAGATTTTGATTTTTTTTACAGTAACAATGACTATGCGCAATGGGTTTATCGAAATGGTAGTCCTATGCCACAAAGGGCCATTGTTTCTAGTCTGCGATCTTGTGTGGTGTTGATAAAAGATGACCATATTTTGTTTACAGAACAAAAAAATAACACTGAATTAATAGGTAGAGTGCTGTTGCCTGGTGGAAGCGTTGATTTGAATGAATTGCCCTATGATGCGGGAATTAGAGAAGTTAAAGAAGAAACAGGGCTGGATGTACATTCTATGAAGTTGGTTGCCATTTTATCTAGAGTGAATGAAGGTCCTTTGGGTGTAACAGCTACAGATTTTTGGTATGTGTGTCGGAATTTTACAGGGACACCAGTTATGCAGGCTTCTGAAATTGAACAATTGATTTGGGTTCCCATAGACGTTTGTGCATACGAGCATGAATATAAAGGACTTAAGGTTGATTATTTTAATATTCTGATGCAGCATGTTTTAGAAAAAGCAGAGAAAACGATTTATTCTTGCGCTGAATTGAATATGAAAACACCTGGGTATCTACAACTGATTCATTAAACACGCGCAATTTGCTGATTATCAGATAAAAATTATTGACAATCGATATTAAAATATTGAATTATGATTGTGAGGAAATTGAATTGGTGTTTTCATGTTACAGAATTTAAAGCGATTTGTTGTTTTTTACGGGATGCTGCTTGTTTTGATTGGTCTAGATCGCTGGTTGTTTGGGATAAGTAGTTTATTCTCGCAAGGGTCATACTGTGCCATTGCCCCAGATGTGTTAAGGCAAATGGCTATGGGACAGCGTTTATGTGGGTTGTTGATGGATTTGGTTTCAAATGGTTTGTTTGTAAGTGTTTTATACTTTTTGTATCGCGTCATTCAAAATATTCAAACTGATAAAACGTTTGCGAAAGATACACTGATTTATATAAGTCGAATGTCTAAATTTTACATATTCTATGCGGTTTTCACTCCATTTTATGGAGTGGCATTTTCTGTGATTACGACCATGCATCATAGGCCTGGCCAACGAGTGCTTTCCGTGAGTTTTGGAATAGAGAATCTTAATCAGATTTTAGTTGCCTGCTGTCTTTACGTGATTTTCAAAGTGATGAAAGAAGCACATCGTGTTTCATCTGAATATGGTATGGTGATTTAAATGGCTTTAAAGATTGTTATTCGTCTTGCTGAGGTTATGGCCCGTCGCAAAATAAGACTTAATGAATTGGCTGAAAAAGTTGGTATCACAGAAGCTAATTTGTCGATCTTGAAAAATGAACATGCCAGAGCCATTAAGTTTACCACTCTGATTGCTCTGTGTGAAGCTTTGAATTGTAAACCGGGAGATTTGCTGGATATTGAGGTAATCTAACTGATTATTTGGATAAAGCTGTTTTTATAGTAAGCGTGTTATGGCGGATCATGGAGACATATGTCGGACAGGAGCCAGTGGGTTCGGACAGGCTGTCTGCATATAGAGTTCCTCCAATTTTTGTGTCAGTTTCTTGGGCTAACTGTTTGATGGCAGCGCTGTTCGATAGGTTTTCTAAGAATAGAGCTTTGACCTGTCGTTCTTTTATAATTTTGATAATTTGTACCATTTTTGCGGCGAATATTTCTTCTTCTGTGTTGATACCTTGAGGGGAGATAAATTGGATTCCGTAGGATTTTCCGTAATACCAAAAAGCGTCATGTGTTGTGATAATGGTGCGGTCTTTTAAGTTGGCGAATTGTTGGGAAATCCATGTATCAAGGTCTTCCAATTCTTTTATAAAATCTTGGTAATTATATTCAATAATTTCTGAAAATTGAGGATAAACTTCTTTAAAAGAATTACGCATATTGCGAACATAAACTATAGCATTTTTCACATCATGCCAGGCATGTGGATCGAATAAAGAAGGATTGTTGACCTGACGAAGAGGAACAACGTTATCTGATGCCACAACTAATTTCCCTGAAATTTGTTCACGGCAAGCATTAAACCAGTGTTCAAAATCAAGACCATTAATAACGACAGCATCTGCCTTCTTTAGTAAGACACAAATTTTAGGATGAGGGTGAAAGCTGTGTGGATTCTGATTATAGGTGATTAGTGTATGAATTTTTACATCGGGGACATTTTTCAATAATTGTTTGGCAAAATCTTCTAGAACTGTAAACACAACGACGATATTGCGTTGTTGTTGTTTATGTTCAGAGGGTTTTAAATAATAAGCTAACGCTAAGCTGATAAAAATTAGTAGAACTGTAAATATAATATTTTTGAAACGCATGTATGTCCTTAAATTATGAGTTTATTTCGGTGTAAACCATTCTGGCTAATGTATCCATGCACACGGAAACTGTCTTTCCGTTAAATTTTTTCTTTAAAGGGACGGATAAAACCGAAAAAGAAATATTTTCCATGCGGCAATTTTTTTGAATAGTTGCTAGTTGATAAGGGCCATAGGGTTCTGTTGAGATGAGAATAATATGCCCTTTTATTTTCTTTGTGTCTAACCATTTTTCTAAAGTTTTTCCATTGTCAGCGGTTGTGGCACGTTTTGTTTTAGATTGTTTTGTAGATTTTAATAAAATCATAGATAGATCAGGATTTGTATTAATAAGGTGTGTGCCTGCATCTTCTTCTGTGAGACAATTTTTAGGGGTGTCTTTATCTAAAGCAGGGATGTTATCGTTTCTTGTTTTTTCTAAAGTTCTATCGCCTGTTAATAAAATGACTTGTGGTTTTTTCTTCAATTTGTTTACATATGATTTTGCGAAAAGCACGCGTTCTTTCATGTCAGGATAGTTACATCCCAAAATAACGATAACAGAAGGTATATGGTTTTTTGAGCTTTTTTGAAAACCTATCATTTCGAGGGCATGAAAAGCTTTTTGAAATTTATTCAAAGTGCAGAGTGTTAATGATGCGGGAGCAGTCAGAGTATTACGTTCTGCTTCTGGTTTGCGAAGCCAGTTTTCTTGTAGGTATTTGTTGATAGAGTCTTTCGAGTCTAGTGTTATGTTCGATGGTTTTATCGTCAAAGCAAGAGTTAGTACTTGTGCTAGACGATAACTAGGATTGTTTCCAGAAAACAAAGGTTGGCTTTGCAGTAGAAAGCAAAAAACAAAGGACAACATGTGTAAAACTATCGGGGTCTCTTGATAATGATAACATGGGGTTTGTGTGAGAGTTCTATTGTCAAAAATTAACTTTCCTGAATTTTGCTCAAAATTTTTCTAACACTTTGAGGATCTAAACTAGCACGACCAATTAAAAGGCCATCGCAAATAGCTCCTATTTCTCCGGCATTATTTTCATTGACCGAACCACCATAAATTACGGTTTCAAAGCCCTGTTGTTTAATCCATTGGGTGACAGTTTTTATATGCTCTAGTGAGGGTATGCGGTTGGTGCCAATTGACCACAAGGGTTCGTAAGCGATCACAGCTGATTGTTGTTGGGGCAACTGACTAATTAATGCTTGCTTCACATCATCGGTATTTTCAGCCTGTGACCCGATACAGACGATGGGGATCAATCCACAACCGATAGCAGTATTAGATTTTCTGATAACCAAATCATCTGTTTCCGACGCGTATTGTCGGCGTTCACTATGCCCCAACAACACATAACGACATCCCATTTCTGCCAATAATAAAGGACTGACTTCGCCCGTAAAGGCCCCTTCTTTTTCTTGATGACAGTTTTGTGCACCCGTCATAAATTTTTCTGAAAGACTTTCTAGTAGTGGAAATGGAGGGCAAACAATGATGTCTTTATGTCCAGATAGAGTTTCTTTATAACCATCAACCAAAGTCTTGTTCCCAAACATTTTCCAATTGCAAACTAGCATCCTAACCTCGTCATTGTTTCTTCTTTTCCTAATATTGCCATAATTTCAAAAACGCTGGGGGATACGGTATGCCCCGTTAATAAAACGCGCAAAGGTTGGGCCAGATCAACCAATTTGATATTTTTTTCTGTAGCAAACATTTTTGCTGTACTGTGCAAGGTTGTTTCTGTCCAATCAGATTCAGATCCCAAAAGATTTTTAAAATCTTGAATCAAAATTTTATCAATGACGATATTTTGTGCCGTTTCAGATAGTTTAGTGGGGGTGCTTCGATAAAATGCAGCGTTTTCTTTTAGTTCTACCAACGTTTTTGCTCGTTGTTTTAAGTTATTCATGCCTGCGATAAAACGTTTTCGAACTACAATCGTGTCGTCCGGATTCATGATTTGATCAGCCAATTTTTCATTGTCGATTTCTCTTAGATAATGAGCATTTAAGAATAGTAGTTTTTCCTGATCAAAGCGGGCGGGAGAGCGGCCGATATGGTCAACATCAAACCACTCAATGGCCTGTTCTCTAGAAATAATTTCATCATTACCATGGCCCCACCCAAGACGGAGTAAATAATTGCACATAGCTTCTGGTAAAATTCCCATGGGTTCGTAAGCGTCAACGCCGATAGCGCCGTGACGTTTCGATAGCTTCGCTCCATCAAATCCATGAATCAAAGGGATATGGGCAAAGGAAGGAATTGTCCATCCCATCGCTTCATATATTAATTTTTGTTTGAAAGCATTTGTCAGGTGATCATCTCCACGAATAATGTGCGTTATATCCATGTCATGATCATCAACAACGACGGCTAACATATAAGTTGGTGTTCCATCTTGACGAAGGATGACAAAATCTTCCAAGACTTCTGAATCAACAGTGACCTGTCCTTGGACCGTATCATTAATAACGATATTTCCTGGTTGTGGTGTTTTAAAACGAATAACAAAAGGTGTTCCTGCCGGTGCTTCTTTAGGGTCTCGATCCCGCCAATAATTGTTATACCGGGGTTGACATCCGCGCGTTAATGCTGACGATTTCATTTCCTCCAATTCTTCGGGTGTGCAAAAGCATCGGTACGCGTGTCCACTGGCAAGCAAATTGTGAGCTACTTCTGTGTGTCTTTGTGATCTTTGGGATTGTATCGTGGGTTCTTCGTCCCAATCAATTCCTAGCCATGTCAGGGCTTTGAAAATTAAATCCGTATTTTCTTGGGTTGATCGCTGAAGGTCTGTATCTTCAATGCGCAATAAAAATTTACCCTTATGGTGTCGTGCGTAAAGCCAATTGAATAAAGCTGTACGTGCGCTACCAATGTGAAGATAGCCAGTAGGAGAAGGTGCGAATCGAACGCGAATCATAGTGTATACTTAACCGGGCGTTGGTTCATTATAGCAATCCATGTCAGTAGAATTGCTGAATAAAATCCATTATTTTTCAAAATTAGATAGCACGATGCTTGAAGCAAAAAGATGTATTTCCATGAAAAAAGAAAGTCCATGTCTTATTATTGCAAGAGAGCAATCTCAAGGTCGAGGTCGCTATGGTCGTATCTGGTTTGCCCCCAAAGGTAATTTGTATTTTACGTACATACAGCCAATTAATCACCCCATAGAGGAAATTTCCATGATTGCAGGACTGGCTGTAGCTCAAGCCTTGCGAAAATTTATTGGCTCTAAGGTTGTGCTAAAACATCCCAATGATATTTTGGTCGATGAAAAAAAGATTAGCGGAATTTTGATTGAAAAAAATGATTCTTTTTATAGTATCGGCGTTGGTATTAATGTTGCGTCTTCACCTTTGGTTCAATTTTATGAGACAACTTTTGTGCATCAGCATAACAAAAACGTTACTCTTGGCGTGTTATTGCGTTGTTTTCTGACGTGTTATCATGCCTTGTTAGACAAGGATTTCACATATATTCAGGAGCAGTGTGATAAATTATCGTTGTGCTCATAATATCTTCCTTCTATAATGTTACATATGAGTCTATAAGAGATCCGTGGGTCTGTGCACGTCAGTGTTTATGATAATGATGTTGAGCAAGCGCTCAAGGCATTAAAGAAAAAGATGCAGCGTAATGGGTTACATTACGAAATGAAGCGGGTTCGTCATTACGAAAAGCCCTCTGTAAAAGAGAGAAGGGAACGTGCGGAAGCTTTGCGAAAGCTTAAAAAGCGTATTCGTAAGGAGATGTACGTTTAATCTTGTTGATCTATTGATGAGCGAGGGGGTAGCTGTGCAAATTTTCACAAGAAGGAACTGGTCTCCCTACGTATCTGGCGCCATTATCGGTTTACTGCAGGTACCTTTAGTTTTTCTTTTAGATAAAACATTGGGTGTGTCTTCAGCTTTATCTGTGACGGTATATCGTCTGCATACGTTTTTTTTTTAAAGATATTTTTTCAGCGGCAGCGCTTAGTTCGCACACGTGGCAAATAGGTTTTGCCTTTGGGATTTTTTTCGGTGCTTATATATCGGCAAAGCTTTCAAAGACACAACGTCAAGCTGTTTCACATGTATGGAGAAACGAGTTTGGATTAAGTTCAAAATTTTTGCGTTATGGTATGAGTTTTGTTGGTGGAATTCTTTTAATTTTTGGAGCGCGCTTAGCAAACGGTTGTACAAGTGGTAACGGAATTTCTGGAACAGCACAGTTGGATGTAAGTTCATGGGTTGTGGTGACCTTCATGTTTTTGTCTGCTGTTTTTGTTACCTTTTTATTACGATTATTGTCCCGAGCGAAAGGAGAGTAACGATGTTGTACGAACTGGTGGTTGGTGGACTGATTGGTTCGGTGTTTGGTATGGTGCTTGAAAAATCAAAAGTTATGGAAGCCTCTTCTATTGTTGAGCAGTTTTTATTTAAGCGATTTATTATGCTGAAGGTTTTTCTGACAGCTATGATTGTCAGTATGATTGTGTTGAACCTGATGAGTTTTGAGGGTGTTTTTGAAATCAAGCTTAAAGATTTCAATTTATTTACGAACATCCTGGGTGGTGGGTTGCTTGGAGCGGGAATTGCTTTATCAGGTGCTTGTCCAGGAACAGTATTTGCACAAATGGGTGTTGGATATAAAGACGCTTTTTTCACTTTTTTTGGGGGGCTGGTTGCTGCTTATGCCTATTTATTTTTTGGAAATGATATTGTGAAAACTCTATCTCCATGGACTTTAGGAAAGATAAAACTAACTGAGATGGCAGGAGTTTCAGAACTTCCAGTAATCGGTGGGATAGTTATTGCGTTGATTATCTTTTTAATTGTTCTTGAAAAAAGGTTTCCTTGGAAAGATGAAATTAATAGCTAAGGTGGCGATTACTACCTCGTAATTTTAAAGAAAGCAGGCAAGATCAAATATTAAGTGGTGCCGCATTCTTTTTCTTGTGCTACGTAAAATGTATTACCTTCAGAATCTTTCATCATCACATATGTTCCCCAAGTTTCTGTTTGTGGAGGGGATAAAAATTCGACGCCTTTTGCTTTCAACGTGGCATATGTTTTTTGTACATCATCTGTTGAGTACATGACATTCATGCCTTTGCCGATCATATTTTTAAAGTCTGGGCTGGTGTATAAAATCAATTCGATTTCTGTGTTGGGAAGGGTTAATTCAATCCAACGTTGACCGGTTTCTCCGCAGGGAACATCTACCTTCACAGTGAATCCTAATTTTTCTGTATAAAATTTAAGAGCGCGATCTTGATTGGCAACGGGTATTGACACACTTTTTATAAACATAATTCCTCCTGATCTACATATAAAGAAAGCTCTTAAGCCATTAAAATACTACGATATAAAAATTGATTTGTCGCTAGAAGTCTTTCCTGTTTTTAAACATCAAAACGATATTGCCAGATAAAAGCAGGGGGAATGTTTCCGAGAACACATTCTTTTCTTTCTCCAGATAGTTGTGGTAGGGGTGATTTGATACCGTAGGTAAATTGAAGTAATGATCCATCAGGTTTGATGACTTTCCTTAAATTGGTTATTAGGTTTTTTTTAAATTCTTCAGAAAAATTACGTAAAGGCAGTCCAGATACAATACAATCAACTGATTTTGGTTTCAAAAATGTATGGGCTATGCTGGCATCCTCGCAGAACACGGAATAACCTGGGAATCTTTCTTTTAAATGACAGCAAAGGTCCTGATCGTATTCGCAAATTGATAGTTGCTTTGGAGTGAATCCTTTTTTAATCATTTCCAACGTGATGACACCCGTGCCGGCACCTATTTCCAGTACGGTTGCGTCTTGTGGTATATAACTCACAAGCTTTCTTGATAAAAACCGAGAACTTGCAAAGATTGAACCGGTTCTTCTCGGTTGTGTAATGAATTTAAGAAGAAGCATGTAATATTTATTAACTCCTCTAGCTTTACGTTAGCACTTTTGATTTGATTTGGGAACGTCGTGTTTTTATTAATTTATTTAAATTTTATTTAAATACAAACAAGGTAATCGTTCATGGAGCGGGATAAAATTCTTAAAAACACGCCGTTTTTTTTAAACAGATGTTAACTATGATTTTTTATATTGGTAATGTAAGAAGGACCGATTTGGAGGGAACCGATTAACTGTGATCGGTTGCCGTAGCTCGGGAACTGGCTTTTAGCAGTCTTTTCCTTGAAATCCTTCGCGCCCGATTGGGTACAAACACCTACGGACGTGGGCACTTTACAT